>Ga0268264_10000452_pt1 | contig 56001 bp, 43 predicted proteins | sample KBSSwiS32_FD_190357 | JGI IMG/M metagenome (GOLD analysis project Ga0268264, IMG submission 190357) | Switchgrass rhizosphere microbial communities from Kellogg Biological Station, Michigan, USA - KBS Switchgrass S3-2 (SPAdes) (version 2) | ecosystem: Host-associated > Plants > Roots >... | reverse complement strand
TTTCGTAGATACGCCCCGACTGCGCGCCGAGCACTGACAGAATCAGCTCATCTTCAGCGGTGAACTCCTCCGCGCCGACTTTGTCGGCAAGACACAGCCAGCCGAATGTCTGTGTCAATGACATCACGGGGGCCGCCAGGAACGCACGGGCAGCCGGAAAGCGACCTGGCAAGCCGGCGGCGATAGGGCTGCCGTTGCCACTGGAGGCCCGCCAGGGCCGGCGCTCCTGCGCGACTTTGCCGAGCAGGCCACCCTCGACACGAGGTCGCGCGTCAGGGTCATCTGAAATATCAACGCCACTGCTCGCGGACATCACGGCGTCCCCGTCGCCCCAGACCGCCAGTACGGAATACTTCGCTCCGAGGAGATTGCGTGCGCCCCGGCAAACCTTCTCAAACAGCACCTGCGGCTCACGCTCGGACGCAAGCTGCACATTCAACTCCGTCAGCGCCGCGAACCGCGCGTTCGCCACCTTGAGCTGATTGGCCTTCTGCACCAGCTTGTTGGTAATGAGCTCCAGGTGCTCGCGGTCGAAAGTCGGATCCACCAGCCGCGACTGATTGTCTTCATCACCCGCCAGTACCTCGGCAACGGCCTCCACGATCCCGGCCGCGCCACTCGATCTGACAATCACGCGCGCAACGCGGCATGCCGCCGCCAGATTGCGCGCCTCGGTCTCATGATAGTGCGCGGTATAGAAAACGACCGCGACGTTGTGCAGGTGCGGATCCGCCCGCAACCGGCGCACAAACTCAAAGCCATCCATGGTGGGCATGAGAATGTCTGAAATGACCAGGTCGGGGTTTGACGCGCGGGCAGCCTCCAGCCCATCGCGACCGTCGCGGGCCTCGATCATCTGGTGACCCTCGTGGCTCAACAGAGTCGTCATGAGCTTCCGGTTGCTCGCGTTGTCGTCAACTACGAGAATTCTGGCCATGAGTCCCTTCGCCGGACTGCGTCCGCCTCAAACGTTAATGCTCTTCCGGCAGCGTGAAGTAGAAGGTGGCTCCCTGGCCGACCTGTGATTCGGCCCAGACACGGCCGCCGTGGCGCGCAATGATGCGCCGCACCTTCGCAAGGCCCATGCCGATTCCGCGGAACGCCTCCGGGGCGTGCATGCGCTGGAAGGGAGTAAAAAGCCTGCTGCCATATTTGAGATCGAAACCCACACCGTTATCGCGCACAAACAGCAGCAGCTCACCCTGCTGTTCGAGGTGCGTACCGATCTCGATGACGGCAGGCTCGCGTGGCCGGGTATATTTGACGGCGTTGGAGACCAGGTTGACGAGCACCTGCCGCAACAGGCTCTCATCGCCACGAATCGTCGGCAGGCGCGTCCGCTGCCACTGAATGTTGCGGCCATGGGTCCAGGGACGCACCAGCTCCAGCGCCTCGCTCAGCAGGTCCTCCAGATCGACCTCGGATATGACCAGTTCGCTGCTGTGGATGCGCGAATATTCGACCAGCGCCGCGAGCTGCTCGTTCATCGTCCGCGTCGCAGTGATGATCCGCTCCAGGTGATCGCGGCTCTCGTGTTCCAGCGCTGCTGCCGTCGCGGTCTGCAGCAATTGTGCAAACCCATCAATCTGCATCAAGGGAGTGCGCAGATCGTGCGCGATCGCGTATGTGAGCGAGTCGATGTCGCGCCCGGCAGCCTCCAGTGCCGCCTGCAGCCGGACATTGCGCTCCTCCAGCCTGCGCACCAACGCCGCATGCGGCAGCTCGATTGTGTCAGTGTCCGGCATGGCCCGATTGTATGGGAGTCAGCGGTATGTTGGTGCAGTGTTGTTGCGGCGCATGGTATGACACACGTCTCAATTAACACGAATTATGGTGTGTTTGACCGCGATCAGAGGCTGCACCGACTTCTCGAAATGGTAACTTCCATCCCCCTTGACTCGAGCGCGACGGGTGCTGCAGGCGTGCTGGTGCGAATGTTGTTTGTCGAGGATGTTGAGACCGACTCGGAGCTGGCCGTTCGGCGCCTGCAAACCGACGGTGTGGCGTGCACATATGAACGGGTCGAGACCGAACAGGCCTATCTCGATGCACTGCGGACGGGCGGCCACGACATCATTCTGTCGGACTTCTCCCTGCCCCAGTTTGACGGCATGACCGCGCTGGCCATCGCAAAGCGCGAGCGGCCGGATGTTCCCTTCATTTTTGTGTCGGGCACCATCGGTGAGGAACGCGCGATCGAAGCACTGCGCTGCGGCGCGGTCGACTACGTTCTCAAAAGCAACCTCAAACGGCTCGCCCCCGCGGTAACCCGCGCTCTGCGCGAAGCGGAGCAGCACAGAGAGCGCGTGGCCCAGGCGGCCCGCATCGAGCGCCTGACCCGCATCCTGGAGATGCTGTCAGGAATCAACACCGCCGTGGTCCGGATCCGTGAGCGGCTCGAGCTGCTGCGGGAAGCTTGCCGCATCGCCGTCACCACCGGACACTACGTCACTGTGTTTGTTTCCTTCATCGAGCCCGGCACGCGCACGGCGCGACCCTTTACATGGGCGGGTAAAGGCGGCGAGCAGATGCAATCGCTCGTCTTTTCGATTGCATCGAACGAAGCGGATGACTCGAGCGTTACGGGGCGAGTGCTCCGCACAGGTGAAGTATTCCTGTGCAACGACATCAGCCGTGCTGACGCGGCCGTATCGCGATTCCCCACCCTGCCGGACGTGGAGTTCCAATCCATCGTGGCCCTGCCGCTCACCGTGGACGGCACCACCGTCGGCGCTCTGACACTGATCGCGCAGGATCGCAATACCATCACCGACGAAGAGTTGAATCTCCTGGGTGAAGTCGCCGCCAACCTGTCATTTGCATTGCAATATTTCGAGAAGGAAAGCGCGGTCCAGTTCCTTTCCTACTTCGACTCGCTCACCGGGCTCGCCAAACGGGTCCTGTTTTGCGAGCGCCTGGCCACCCGGTTGACGGCGCGCAAGGCGGAAGGAACCCAACCCGCGGTCGCAATCATCGACATCGAGCATCTGAGTATCATCAACGACTCGTATGGCCGGCATGCCGGCGACCACCTGCTCGCCCTGATTGCCGACCGCCTGCGGGCACGATTCGACACGGACTGCCTCGCCTACCTGGGCGCCGGTTGCTTTGCCATGCTGCTCGAGAATGCGGATGGCCAGGACGCCGCGCTTCGCGAGTTGCAACAACACACCGTGGCGCTGTTAGAGAAGCCTTTCCGGATAGAAACACACGATGTCCCGGTGACGGTCAAATCGGGTCTGGCCTGCCGGGGCCCCTCGAGCCCGGATGCGGAGTCGCTCGTACAGAATGCCGAAGCGGGGTTGCGCCAGGCCAAGGCTTCCGGCGAGCAATACCATCACCATCGCCTCGACCTGAGCTCGAAGCTGGCGGCACGGCTCGCCCTCGAGCATCGCCTGCGCGGTGCCCTCGAAAACAACCGCTACCTTCTTTATTACCAGCCGAAGATCGACATCGCGACCGGCGAGCTGGGTGGCGTGGAGGCTTTGCTGCGTTGGGACGATCCCGAGCGCGGCATCGTGAGCCCGGGCGAGTTTCTCCCCATCCTCGAGTCGACCGGCATGATTGTCAGCGTGGGTGAGTGGGCGCTTCACCATGCGGCGGCCGAATGCCGGCGCTGGAAATCGGCCGGCCTGCGGCCTGTCCACGTCGCCGTGAACTGCTCGCCGCTACAACTTCGCCGCCCCGGCTTTGCCGAGCTCGTGCAGGACATCGTGGCCGGCTGGACGGATGCAGGCTGGGGCCTGGATCTGGAAATCACCGAGAGTCTGCTGATTGATCCGGAATCGGACGAGGTGCGCAAATTGCGGGCCTTGCGCAGCGTGGGCGTCCGCGTGGCCATCGATGACTTCGGTACCGGGTACTCCTCGCTCAGCCGACTGTCGGAGCTGCCGGTGGATACTCTCAAAATCGATCGATCCTTCATCAACGGACTGCCGGGGGACCGTGCTTGCGCGCGCCTCGTCCCTACTGTCATCAGCCTCGCCCGCGCCTTCGATCTGACCACGGTTGCCGAGGGAGTGGAGACCCGGGCACAACTCAACTTCCTGGAGCGGGCCGGCTGTATTCAATCCCAGGGATTCCTGCATGCCCAGCCCATGCCGGCCGCGGCCCTGGAAACGCTGTTGGCTCCGAAACACTAGCGTGTAACATACAGGCGGAATTGCCCAGGAACCCTCGCGGTGATTGAGAGCGCGACGCAGGAAGAGCTGAACGAGCGCAGGACGCAGATCGGATTCATTGCGTCTTTAGTCCTGCTCGCCCTCGTCACCTGCGTGGTCATTCTCGCAGTGCGAGGTTTTGGCAGCACCACCCGGTGGCTGACCCACTCCCATGAAGTCGTCACCGAGCTCGAAAGGCTCTCTGCCGCCCTGGCGCAGGCGGAAGGCGCCCTGCGCGGGTATATCAGCTCCGGCGATTCAACCTACCTGAAAGAACGCGATTCTGCCCTGACGGGCCTGGACGAACATCTGCAGCTGGCCAAACAACTGACAGCCGACAACTCCGGGCAGCAATCGCGTCTGCGGGAGCTCGAGTCCAGCATCCTGCAGCGCAGGAAACAGGCTGACGGACTGATTGATGTGGCCCGGATACAGGGTCTGGCGGCCGCGCAACGGGCGTCTTTCTCCGCGGATGTGCGCAAGGCAACTCTGGATGTCAATGCCAGGATCGAGCAGTTGAAACGCGAAGAGAACGATCTGCTGGCCGCACGCCGCGGCGAAGACGAGCTCTGGGCTAACGGACTGATTGGGGCGTTCTGCATCCTGTTGGTGACCGTGCTGGCAACGGTGACCTGGCTGGCCCGGCGCGTACGTGCGGAAAACCGTGCGCGTGCGCGGCATGTCGAGGCACTCGATCGCGCCAACCTCAACCTCGAGGCGGCCAACCGGGAGTTGGAGAGCTTCAGTTATTCGGTATCGCACGATCTGCGCTCGCCCCTGCGCGCGATTGATGGTTATTCGCTGATGCTGGAGGAGGATTACGCGACGCAACTGGATGAGACAGGCCGGCGCTACATACAAACGATCCGCGGCGGCAGCCAGCGCATGGCGGCGCTCATCGATGACCTCCTGACATTCTCGCGGCTGAGCCGCCAGGCATTGAACCGGCAGACGGTTGACATGACCATGCTCGCGCGGCGCGCGGCCGCGGAAGTGCTCGAGAACCAACCTGAGCCGAAGCCGGCCGTCAGCATCCCGGATCTGCCGCCGGTGCCGGGCGATCCCGCATTGTTGCGCCAGGTGTGGACCAATCTCATCGGCAACGCCGTCAAATACAGCGCCAAGTCCTCCACCCCGGAGGTGCTCGTCCGGGCGGAAAAGGAGGGACGCCAGGTGCGCTATGAGATTCAGGACAACGGCGTTGGATTCGACATGAAGTACGCGGACAAGCTCTTCGGTGTGTTTCAACGCCTGCACAGCATGGACGAGTACCCGGGGACCGGCGTCGGACTGGCTATCGTTCAACGCATCATTGCCCGCCACAAAGGAGCGGTTACCGCGAAAGGTGAACGCGGCAAGGGAGCCACATTCGGATTCACACTTCCCACGGAGGTCTGAACATGACCCACGGCAACTACGAGCCCGTAGAGATCCTGCTGGTCGAGGATAATCCGCACGACGCGGAAATCACCCTGCGCGCGCTCAAGCGCGCCAACTTCGCCAATCACGTGCAATGGCTGAAGGACGGCGAGGAAGCACTGGAATTTCTGTTTTCCGAAGGTCCGTTCGAGGACCAGCCGACACCACGGCCGCGAGTGATGTTACTCGACATCAAGATGCCGAAGGTCGATGGCATCGAGGTATTGAAGCGGATCAAGGCGGACAGCCGCACCCATTCCATTCCCGTAGTCATGTTGACATCGAGCAAGGAGGAGTCCGACCTGGTGCGCAGCTATGACCTCGGCGTCAACAGCTACCTGGTGAAGCCCGTGGACTTCCAGCGCTTCTCAGAGGAAGTGACCCGGATCGGCTATTACTGGGTCGCCATGAATCAGATGCCGGGCGGCTGACGAGGGGCATGGATGCGCGCTTTTTCCGGGATAAAGCAGGTTTCGACAAGACGATGCAATTTTTCCGCGCTACAGTCGGTCTGATTGAGCGCACAATTAACAGTCACTGGGGGGGAAGATCATGCTGCAAAGAGTGCGTTTGGTGGTTGCCGGAGTCCTACTGGTGGTGGGCTCGGGCGCGTACGCGCAAAGCAACGAGATTGCCACCGGCAACATGCATTTTGACGCCAAGGACATGGACGCCAACGGGGATCATATGATCACCCGCGAGGAGATGGTCGCTTACGCCGAAAAGCAGTGGGACATGATGGCCCAGGGCAAGGACACCCTGCCTATCTCCGTGGCCGCCAAGGACTTCGCCACAGGCGGAGTCAATTACAATGCCCGCACTATTGACGCCGACCACGACGGGACGGTTTCAAAGGCCGAGTTCGTGGCGTTCGCGGGGAAGAAGTTCGATTCCATGAAGAAGACGGACAACATGGTGTCCGTGGCGGACATGGCCAGGTCCATTGCCCGCGGGAATACCATGTCGCCTCATTAACCGGGCAGTTACTTCTGGAGCGCGGCGTACAACAACAGCCGCGCTTTTTCCCAATCCCTGCGAATGGTCCGCGTGGTCACGCCCCGGGATTCGGCTATCTGCTCGACGGTAAAACCGGCGAAATATCGCATCTCCACCACTTCGACCAGCCTGGGATCCAGGACTGCGAGCTCCTGCAGCGCCTCATCGACCTGCATGATCTGTTCTTCGCTGACCGGGGTTGAATCCCGGATGTCGGTTCCGAGGGTGACCCGCAACTCGTCGCCCCCACGCCGCTTTGCCAGGCGCTGGCGCACAAAGTCCACCACGATCGAGCGCATTACCCGGGCGGCATAACCCAGGAAGTGGGACCGGTCCCGGGTCTGCAGCTGCCCCACCCGGACCAGGCGCAGGTAGCACTCGTGGACCAGGGTGGTCGTGTCCAGCGAGGTTATCCGGTTGGACCGGTGCAGGCGCTGGTGCGCCATTTCGTGCAATTCCCGGTAGGTCAGGGAGAAAACCTGGTCGATCGCCCCCGCCTCGCCCGCGCGCACAGCCTCCAGCAGTTGGGTCAGCTCCGCCATAGGGGGATCTTGTCTGGGGTTTGTGATGCCGGCAACCCATTCGCCATTTTCACTCCCTCGGGTGTCCCCTTTTTGTACGCCCTTACGTGAGACAGGTAGAGCAGGAACGTGACAGCGAGCGCTGCTCACCAAAAGGTCTTCCAGGGGAGTCGCCATGTTTGCTACCGGTTCCATGAGTTTCAATAACTTCAGAACTACGTCAGGAGTTCTGAACTTACTGTTGCGTCCACGGGAACTGTCGCACGGCCTCGCGTGCACGGTCGCACTCGCAACGGTCTTCGCCGCGGCACCCGCCAGCAGTCACGATGAAGTAACCCTGTTTCCGAATCCTTCCGGCCTCCTCGAGCTGATCAACACCAACGGCCACACCGACGCGCAGGGCGCCTTCTTCCAGAGCCTGGGTACCAACGGCCGCACCTGCGCGACGTGTCATGTGAGCGACCAGGCGATGAGCATCTCCCCGCCTCAGATCCGGGAGCGGTACGAGCGCACGAATGGCCGGGATCCGTTGTTCGCGGCGGTTGACGGCGCGAACTGCCCCAACGTGAAGCGGACCGACCGCAGTGGACACAGTCTGCTGCTGAAACACGGGCTCATCCGGGTAGGGATCAACATTCCGGCAAATGCCCAATTCAGCATTTCTCTCGTGAAAGACCCGTACGGCTGTGCGCTGGTTTCAGACCCGAAGACCGGGCTACTGACCGCCTCCGTCTACCGTCGGCCCTTGCCAACAGCCAATGTCAATTTCCTGAGCGCCGTCATGTGGGATGGACGGGAAACGGGATCCTCCCTCACGAGCAACACGACGTTCCTGGACAACCTGAGGGCCGATTTGAAGCATCAGGCCACCGACGCAATCAGTGGCCACGCGCAAGGTAGCGTCACACCAACCGACACACAGTTGGAAGAGATAGCGGACTACGAGATGGGTGTCTTCACGGCCCAGGTGTGGGACTGGAAGGCCGATCGGCTCGACCGCGGTGGCGGCCTGGGGGGTGCCCGCAATCTGTCAGAGGAACAATACTATCCCGGCATCAATGATGTGCTCGGCGCGGATCCCAACGGCCTCGACTTCGATGCCGGCGCCATGAGCCTGTTTTCAGCCTGGGCCAACACCGGAAGCTTCGGTCGCAAGGCCAAAGCGCGCGAAGACATCGTCGCGGGCGAGAAGGTATTCAACACCGCGCCCCTCACCATCAGCAACGTTCGTGGCCTGAATGACAGCGCCGCACTCAGTCGGCCCACTTCTTTCCAGGGCACCTGCACCACCTGCCACGACACACCGAACGTTGGCAATCACTCTCTGCCATTGCCATTGGATATCGGTGTTGCGCATACGGGAGAGGCGGGCCTCGAGCCGGATCCGTTGGTCGCGAACGCAGTGGCGCAGCTCGATGAGCCCGACCTGCCGGTGTTCCTCATCAACGGTTGCCCGAACCCTTTCAACCCCGGTCAGCCGGCCTCGTTCTACACTACCGATCCGGGCAAGGCGCTCGTGACCGGCCTGTGCAGCGACCTGAACCGGCTGAAGGGGCCCGTGTTACGCGGTCTGGCCGCCCGGGCGCCCTACTTCCACAATGGCGCTGCCGCCACATTGTTGGATGCAGTCAACTTCTACAACCAGCGCTTCCAGATGAGCCTGACGCCGAAGCAGAAACAGCAACTCGTTGCATTCCTGAATTCGCTGTAAGCGCTAGACCACCCGGTGGCCGGCGGTCCCGGCCGCCGCCGGGGCTTCAAACTCCCGGCCGCCGCGGGGGCTTTAAACGAGAGTGGCGGCTCCCAAGCCGAACAGGATCCCCACCCCGATGGCGCAGGCAACTACGGAAGACGCGTAGCCGCCTGCGCCGTCTTCTTTTGCCTGCATCATGATGGGCAACCCCACATACAACACATACACGCCATAAAGTCCGGCAAGAAACTGCAGGAAATCCCCCATGGGAAGCAATGACAAAGCAGTGCCCAACCAGGCGGGCGTGAGCGCATAAGCCGCGGTTTTCAGCGCCTGGCGCCGATCGGGCCGGCCGCCGAACGCGGATGCCAGCGAGTTGATGACCAAACCAACCAGGTACAAACCGGCCAGGCTGATGAGAAAAGTCAACAGCGAAGTGGCCAGACCACTTGCAACAGGCGCCCTGACCGTTCCTCCCGACGGGACCTCCAGTCCCACAACAGACAACCGCAAGAATGACATCACCGAGGCAAACGCCGCCATCGGCATCACATAGCCGCTGTAGAGTCGGCTGACCGGAGTCGGCTCGGCCTGAATGACCCGCCACTCCGATTTCGGGGCGAGCACAATGTTTCGGATGCGCGTAGCAAGACCAAAGTCTGATACACTGAGGGTCGGATGGTTCATGGCGCGCAATCTCCCGAGGCTGACATATCCATAACCGGGAAGACTTCGAAATCCCGCCATCTATTCGCGCCGCGATCCGAAAATTCAGTTCCTGTGTTTCAGTCTGTCAGTCCCGCCTCGACTTCCGCCCAGAGCGCCGCATACACCAGGCCCACCGCGCTTCGCGGTGAAAAGGCCGGCAGCGGCGCGCGCCGCTGAGTCATCCGCTCAATCTCACTCGAATACGGCACTTCCGTAGCCAACATCGCTGGAAACTGCTCACGGGTGCTGGCGATGACCTCGGCATGCAATGACTTGCGCCGGTCCACCATGGAGAAGAACGGCAGCAGCGTCACGCCCGACCATCCCTCGCCTTCGACAAACTCCTTCAGTTGCACCAACATGCGGACTGACAGGGGCGTGGGCAACAGCGGCACCACCACCAGGTCCGCGGCGCGCAGTACGTTTTCCGACAGCAGGGAGATGCCGGGCGGGCAGTCGAGAAACAACACATCATACTGCTCGGCCAGCGGCCGGCTCATCCGCAACAACCGTTGTGTTGGATTGCGCTTCTCGGCCAGATGGACATCGAAGTGGCGATAGGAGAAGTCGGCGGGCAGTACGTCGAGCTTCTCATACTCAGTGGGCACGATCAGCTCCGGCAGCTCGCGCTTGCCGGCCAACAGCTTCTTCACGGAGGCGCGCTCGTTGGGCTCACACCGCAACGTGTAGGTGGCGGCGCCCTGCGGATCCAGGTCCCACAACACCGTGGGCCGGCCTCCGGCGCAGGCAAGATAGGCCAGGTTCACCGCGGTGGTGGTCTTGCCCACACCCCCTTTGATATTCGTTACGGCGATGATCTTCAATTTATACTTACCGCCACGTGCGCGCCCTGGAGGCAGCCCATTGGCCATTTTACACGGGAACACTGCATTGAATATCGAGTCGACCAACCCGCGGCGCGCCGGGCTGACACTGGCGTTGTGCTTTTGCGCGGCGATTACCGAGGGAATCGATCTGCAGTCGATGGGGATTGCGGCGGCCGGGATTGCCGCGGAGTTCCACCTCTCGAAGGAGCTCGGCACGGTGCTGGCGGCCAGTCCCCTGGGCCTGTTTTTTGGCGCTTTCCTGGGCGGGCGGGTGGCTGATTCCTGGGGACGGCGCAACGCGCTCATCGCCTCGATTGTCGCGTTCGGCCTCTTTCAGCTCGCCACGCCCTGGGCGCCGGGTTTTACCGGCCTGGTGGCGATCCGCTTCCTATGCGGCGTGGGACTGGGCGGGGCCTTTCCCAATTTGATTGCACTCACGGCGGAAGCTTCCGGAGGCCGCAACAACATTCTCAACGTGGTGATTACCACTGCCGGAATGCCGCTCGGCGGCGCGGTCGCCGCCTTGATCGCCTTCGCCGGTGGCGCCACGGGGGACTGGCGAGTCATTTTCTACGTCGGTGGCATCGCGCCGCTGGCGTTGGCGCCCATCATGGCGATGCTGTTGCCGGAGTCGACTCTGTTTCAGCGGGCACGCGCCACGGCGCATGCGAAGCTCGGCGTGCTCCGCGCCCTGTTCGATCGGGCGCGGGTACGGCAGACCCTGTTGTTGTGGGTGGCGTTTTTCTGTTCGGCGCTGATGTTGCATCTGCTGCTGAACTGGATGCCGAGCCTGATGGTGGCCAAGGGGTTTACCAAGCCGCAGTCCTTCCTCAATCAGATGGTCTTCAATCTCTGTTCGGCAGTGGGCTCGATCGGCGTCGCCTGGATCATGCAAATCCGCCCGAACCGTATTCTTCTGCTGCTTTGCTACACGGGCGTCGCTGTAGCGCTGTTCATCATCAGTGCGCTGGGGCACGACTTCGTGTTGGCCGCTGTCACAACCGGCGTACTGGGCACCTGCCTGATTGGTGCCCAATTCACGCTCTACGGCCTGACACCCACCTACTACGAAACGATGGCTCGCGGTACCGGCACGGGCGCCGCCGTCGCTGCCAGCCGGCTGGGCTCGGTCGTGGGGCCGCTTCTTGCGGGTCAGTTACTGACCGCGGGTGCGACGGCAACCCAGGTGTTGCAAAGCCTGCTGCCCATCACGGGCGTGGCGGCGCTCGCAGCGCTCGTGTTGATGTTTCTGCCACGTCCCACGGAGTTGTGAATGCGGAAGCTGCTCGTTTGGGCGGTACTGACGCTGATCCTGGATTCTCCGGGGCGCGCCGCGACTATTCTGTTCGTAGGCAACAGCTTCACGTTCGGTGAACTGTCGGAAGTCAAACACTATCGACCCGAGTCGGTTCATGACCTGAACAACGAGGGTATCGGCGGCGTGCCGGCCCTTTTCAAGCAGTTCACTCTCCAGTCCCACCTCGACTATGACGTGAGCCTGGAAACGTCTCCCGGCAAGAACTTCGACTTTCACATTCAGCAGAAATCGGCGGTGCTGGATCGCGCCTGGGATCATGTGCTGTTGCAGGGCTACAGCACTCTGGATCAGCACAACCCCGGAGATCCTGGCGTGCTCATTGATTATGCCGGGCGGCTGGCCAGACTGTTTCAGGCTCGCAATCCGCGGGTGGATATCCGGCTCGTGTCGACCTGGTCGCGGGCCGATCAAACGTATCTTCCGACCGGACACTGGCATGGCAGGCCGATTGATGCGATGGCCATTGATTTGCGCAGAGGCTATGACCAGGCAGCTTTGGGGTCGCCTGCGATTCACGCCGTAATTCCGGTTGGGCAGGCCTGGAACCGGGCCATTGCTTCGCACCTTGCCACTGCGAACCCTTATGAGGCCCTGCCTAAGGGAGAGATCGACCTGTGGGCGACCGACCATTACCATGGCAGCACGTACGGGTATTACCTCGAAGCGCTCGTGATCTTCGGTAACGTCACGGGACGCGATCCGCGATCGCTGGGCTCCCAGGAGCAGGCTGCGGCGGCCTTGGGCATCGAGCCGTCGCTTGCGGGCAAACTGCAGCAGGTCGCCGCTGAGACACTGGCTGCTGAGAAATAGAACATCCGTCAAAGGCAGGTTCCCTCATGCGCAAGCTCGCCTCGCTGCTCGGTCTGCTGTTGCTGACCGGCGTGGTTGCACCGGCCATCGCCGGGAAGACTCAGAACGTGGTTTTGATTGTCAGCGATGGATTGCGATGGCAGGAAATGTTTCAGGGAGCCGATCCGTTGTTGCTGGACGCCAGGAACGGGGGCAACTGGGTCTCTGATGCCGACCTGAAGAAGCGCTATTGGCGCGAGTCGCCCCAGGAGCGCCGTCAGCTCGTCTTCCCTTTCATCTGGGGGACGGTGGCAAAACAGGGGCAGATCTTCGGTAATCGCACTGAAGGAAGCGATGCCCATGTGACCAATGGGAAGGCGTTTTCCTATCCCGGCTACAACGAGATGTCCGTGGGATATCCCAACCCCGCAATCAACAGCAATCAGTTCGGGCCCAATCCGGAGGCGACTGTATTTGAGTGGTTGAACAAAGCACCGGAGTTGGCTGGTCACGTTGCGATCTACGGGACGTGGCAGGCGTACTATGACATTTTCAACCAGCCGCGCAGCCACCTCGTGGTACAGGCGGGGTGGACCGCGCCGCCCAAGAGTGGCGATGCCTCGAAGGATGCGTTGTTTTCTCGCTTGTACGAGACGACCACCCGCTTCGACGAGGAAGATGTCGGCAATTCGTTTGTGCAGGTGGAGTTGTTGGACTACGTGCGGACGGCCAAACCCCGGGTGCTGTTTGTTGGTTACGGGGAGACGGACAATTGGGCACACCAGGGGCGGTACGATCTCGTGCTCGAGAGCGCTCAGCGGACTGATGCGTTTATCCGCGAGCTGTGGGACACCATGCAGGCAATGCCGCAGTACCACGGCACCACCACGTTCATCATCACCGCCGACCACGGCCGCGGCAGCGGACCGGTTCAGTGGAAGTCGCACGGGGTTGAGGAGACGGGATCGGAGAATGTTTGGATCGCGGTCCTCGGGCCCGACACCGCGCCGCTCGGTGAGCGGAAACATGTTGAGGCGGTGACGCAGTCGCAGATTGCTGCGACTGTCGCGGCGTTGATGGGGAAGGATTACTTGAAGGACGTGCCTCAGGCGGCGCGGCCTATCAGGGACGTGTTGGCTAAAGGGCAATGAGTTGTTGACGCGATGCGCATTGATGATCGGCCGGGGCGGCAGCGCCGTTGGCACGCGGGCCGCGCATGCCGTGCGAGCGCCGGGCGTTAGCATGCGGGCCGGCGACGCAGTGCGAGTGCCGGCCGTTGGCATGCGGGTCGGCGACGCCATGCGAGTGCCCGGCGCTAGCATGCGGGTGGGCGACGCCATACGAGTGCCGGGCGTTAGCCGGTGTGTTTGATGAAAATGCGGGGTCCGACAATGGAGGGGTTGCTGGCACTCCGGGGGCGGCCGCCTGCGGTTGATGTGGCGACTGCCGAGCGCGTCGCGCGCGAGCTTTATGGGTTGAGCGCGCGAGCGACGCCGCTCGATGGGGAGCGGGATCGCAACTACCGGCTCGACACGGCCGACGGGCATCGGCTCGTGTTGAAGTTTATCGACCATGAGGCTGATGACGTCGTTGTCGATGGGCAGTCGGCTGCGCTGGCGCACCTTGCCGAGCAGAATCCGCTGCTGCCTGTGCCGCGGGTTGTGCCGACGCGCGCCGGTGGGTTGGTCGGAGTGGCCGTCATCGCTGGCGGGGACACTACCCATGGCAGGGACACCATCGCTGGAGACGGGCTCATCGCTGGAGGCGAGCTCATCGCTGGCGGCGGGTCCAATGCTGGCGCTGGCGCCGATGCCACGGCCGTGTCGTGTCGTGTGCGGTTGGTTACGTACTTGCCGGGGCGGTTGATGCAGGACGTGCGCCCGCCCGAAGCTGCTGCCAACGCAGCCGCAGACACCGACGCTGTAGATTTGCCGCAGGCGGACCCGCGCGCGCGCTTGTTGCGCTCGGTGGGCTACCAGATTGCCCAACTCGACCGCGCTCTGGCGGGGTTCTTTCACCCTGCCCTTGCGCAGCCCATTGTCTGGGACGTGCGGCGTGCCGCGGCGTTGATGCCCATGTTGGCGGAAATCCAACCGCCGGAACTGCGGGACGCGCTCAGCAGCGCACTCGAGCCGCTGGAGCCACTGGTGCAGCGGTTGCGGGGTTTGCGGTCGCAAGCGATCCACGGTGATTGCCATGGTCGCAATCTGCTGGTCAACGACGCTGGTGATGCATGTGTTGGGATTATCGACCTCGGTGACATGATCCATGCGCCGCTGGCGCTGGAAATCGCGGTCACCATGGCCGAGTTGCTGACCGACGGCGTGGCGTCGCTGGACGAAATGCCCGAGCTGCTGGCCGGCTACACCAGTCTGCAGCCGCTGGAGCGGGCCGATGTTGAGGTGCTGTACGACTTGATCACAGCTCGCATCGCTATCGGAGTGTTGATTCAGGCGTGGCGCGACCGAAACGGGATGCGCGCTGGTGTGGCGAGGCCGACTTCCGGGGCGTCCCCAATGGGGGGCGAACGCGCTGCCACATCGCAACGTGACCCGCTGGCGCCAGCGAGCGGCGGCGCGCAGGCGGGTCAATCGAAGCATGACGCTCTGGCGGCAGCGAGCGGCAGTGCTCAGGCGGGTCAATCGAAGCATGACGTTCCGGCGCCAGCAAGCGGCGGCGGGGTAACTAACACTGATCTGGCTACGGCATCGGCGGCGGCGCTGGAGGCGTTGGCAGCGCGCGGCAGGGAGCAACTGACGCAGCAGTGGCTGGAAGCCGCCGGTGTGGCGTCCGTAAAGTTGGGTCGCGGGCGCGTCGTGTCGGCCGACCTGGTCCGTCGGCGCCACAAGGCGCTGGGGGCAAACGCCGAGCTGTCATACGACCAACCGCTGCACCTGGTGCGCGGCGAAGGCGTTTGGGTGTACACCTCCGACGCTGAGCGCTTCCTCGACGTCTACAACAACGTCCCGCATGTCGGTCATGCGCACCCAGCCGTCGTGGCAGCGATCGCTAACCAGGCGAAACGCATCGCCAGCAATACGCGATACCTGGATACCCGGATCATCGAGTATGTGGAGCGTCTGACAGATACACTGCCGCCCGACCTCGACGCGTGTTTGTTCGTCAACTCAGGAAGCGAAGCAAACGACATCGCCTGGCGGATGGCCAAGTCCCACACCGGGCACGAAGGCGCGCTGGTGATGAATTTCGCCTATCACGGCATCACTGACGCCGTAACGGCGCTGTCGCCAGCGATATGCCCGAAGGTACCCGCCCACGTAGAGCAGCTCGCCGCGCCATCGGCCAGCGACATCGCCGCCGCGGCGGAGGTGGACGTGGCAGCCGCAATCGCTCGGCTCCGAGGCCGTGGCTACAAACCTGCGGCGCTAGTGATCGACAGCGCTCTGACGAGCACGGGCATTTACGACCCGCCTCCAACCTGGATCACCCCCATCGCAGCCGCGGTGCGAAAAGCCGGGGGGCTCATCATCGGCGACGAAGTGCAGTTTGGCCTCGGCAGGTCAGGCTCGCATTTCTGGGGCTTCACGAGGCGTGGCTACCACCCCGACATCGTGACCCTCGGCAAGCCAGTTGGTAATGGCTACCCGCTTGGCGTGGTCATCACCCGCCGGGCGCTGCTGGAGAAATTCCAACGCGACACAGGCTTCTTTTCCACCTTCGGCGGCAACCCAGTCGCAGCAGCAGCGGGATTGGCCGTGTTGGATGTGCTGGATAAGGAGCGACTGGTGGAAAACGCCCGGGTAACGGGCGACTACTTCATCCGAAGGTTGAAAGAGTTGGCCCAGACCCACGCAGCCATCCGCGACGTCCGCGGTGCCGGCCTGATGGTGGGCGCGGAGCTCACCGATAAAGCCACAACCAAACGTGTCGTCAACGGGTTGCGCGAGCGCGGTGTGTTAACAGGATCGGAGGGCCCAAACGGCAACGTGCTGAAGCTGCGGCCGCCCATGCCATTTCACATGGAACACGTGGAAATTGTGATCGAGGCGCTCAACGCGACGTTGTTGGCCGACCGGCCGTAAACGCCCGGCGCGGTCAACCGGCTCGCCGGCCATCCATGATGGTGACCAGCGCCGCGCGTATGCCCGGCTCGAACGCCGAATGCCCGGCATCCTCAATAATCTGCAGCGTCGATTCCGGCCACGCCGCATGCAGCGCCACCGCCGTAATCGGCGGGCATAGCAGATCGTACTTTCCCTGCACAATCGCACACGGAATATGCCGTATGCGCGAAACGCCACGCATCAGCGCATCATCCGGCACAAATTGCTGAGACCGCATGTAATGCACTTCCAGCCGCGCCAACCCGACGGCGGACGGCGAAGCGACTGGCCCGGACGCCACGGTCGTGCCGCTCGTCCGCAGGCTGACACTCTTAGCCTCATAGCCGGCCCACGCATTCGCCGCAGCCGCGCGAATCTCAGGCAGTTCGTGATTCAACTGAGTCCAGTAGCCGTCGCACAAGTCACCCCGCAGTGACTCGGGCAGGAACTCGACAAACTGCTCCCACGCCTGCGGTGCGAAATTCCGCATCCCATGCAGGAACCAATCAACCTCATACGCCTGCAGCAGGAAGATCCCGCGCAGCGTCAGGCTCAAACAAGGTTGGGGGTGCGTCTGCGCATACGCCAGCGCAAGCGTGGATCCCCACGACCCACCGAACACATGCCACTGAGAAATCTTCAAAAGACCGCGCAGCGCCTCAATGTCCCTCACGAGATGCGCCGTGGTGTTGTTTCGAGTTTCGCCGTGCGGAGTCGAACGACCCGCCCCACGCTGGTCGAACAACACGATCCGGTAGTACTGCGGATCAAAGAAGCGTCGGTGTTCTGGAGAGCAGCCTGCTCCGGGACCACCGTGGAGGAACAGGACGGGCACCCCGGACGGGTTGCCGCACTCTTCCCAATAGATCGTATGAAGGTCGTCTACCGGTAGACGACCCGTGCGATAGGGCTCAATGGATGGATAGAGATCACCCTTCACCGGTCAGATTTTCAGTCCTATGCGCATCCGCTCATCATACCAGCGGTGGAAGGCATCGACCATGAACTCAGTGGAGCTCAAGGGTCCGGGGACATATTCAGGGCTCGCAGTGCCACGCTGAGTCTCTTCAACGAACTGCGCATCCTGATGGTTCGTCGCGTTCCAGACCTCGGTCAGCTTGTTGAGGTCGTAGTCCTTCCCTTCTTCCGCATCAGCGTGGACCAGCCACGTTGTCCGCACCAAGGTGCGGACGGGGTCGATGGGGAATACGGCGAAGGTTAAAACGTGATCGCTGAGGAAGTGAAACCACGCGTTCGGCTGCGTATGCAGATGCAACGTCCCGAGACGCTTCTCGGTCAACGATCCCAGCAATTTGGTGCATGCCACCTGGGTGTTCGCCGTCATGGACTCACCAGCGCCAGCGAGTACGAGACGCTCAGTCCGAAAGCCCGTCGGTCGACCGTACAGCTCCTCGATGCGCGCGAAAGGGACACCGGCCCGGTTCCAACTCTCATGCACCAGCCGTTGCGCCTCCTGATAGAGGACGTAGATCTTGCGCTCCTCATCGGACAGCGACGCCTCGTCGATATCGCCGAGGAAGTGAAACAGCGAATTCAACAGTTCAGGGTGACCACCGCAATGGAAGCACTCACGGTTGTTCTCCATCGTGAGCTTCCAGTTGCCGTGCTCAATCAGGTCAACCTGCTTGGCGACCTTGGTGCGTGACAGCTCATGCTTGCTCAGATACGGGGTGACCCGTGCTGTCAGCTCCTCGAAGTCGGCGGGAGGGTTTTCGCCCACACACACAAACAGCAACCCCGACAGGTTACGCAGGTGAACCGGCTTCAGCTTCAGGCCGCGCGCCAGCTCGACATCATTTCCCGGGCCACAGTCCACGACCTTGCCCGATTGGTCATAACCCCATCGGTGGTACGGGCAGACGATTTTCGAACCTACGACACCGGATTCCTGCTGCAGGATGCGCGAGCCACGATGGCGGCACGTGTTGTGGAAGGCGGCAATCGCGCCGTCGTCCTGGCGCAGGATGAAAATCGGGTACGGCCCGATCTGGTAGGCCTTGTAATCACCCGGCTCGGGGATCTCCGCCTCACTGGCTACAAACAACCAGTGGCGCGCGAAAATGTGCTCCAGGTCGGCGGCATACACCCGCTCGTCACTGAAGAACGCGCTCGGCAGCGCAAAACCCGGCGTGCGGGAGTTGAGAAGAGAGCCGATGTAGTTACGCAGATTGAAGTCGTCCATGCTCATGAGACTACACGCACGACCAAGGCAGCCAAATTAAATTTCGTCATGCCCCTATCGAAAAAACTTACGCGACGGCGACGGCGTTGCTCTCCAATAGGTCATTCAACGGCGCGGGACGGTGCAACAGGAACCCTTGAGCATAATCGATGCCCAGGGAGCGCAGTTTGGCCAGCACTTCCGGCCGGTCCACGAACTCGGCAACCGTTTTGACTCCCACCACCCGGGCGACTTCGGCGAAGCAGCGGACCGCCGCCTCGTCCAGGGGATCGTCGACCACGTCCCGGACGAACTGGCCATCGATTTTCAGGTAATCCACCGGCAGGTTCTTCAGGTAACCGAATGACGACGCGCCCGAGCCAAAGTCATCCAGGGCGACCTGGACTCCCAGTGCGCGGATCTGAGCGATGAAGGCAGCGGCGTCAGCCAGGTTCGTGACGGCGGCGGTTTCAGTGATTTCCACACACACCTGTTGGCAGATGCGGGGGCCAGCTTCCCGGAAGGAACTGATCGCGTGGCGGTGAAATGCCCGGTCTCCGATCGAATGGCCTGAAAGGTTGATGGAAAGCGTCCGAATGATCCGGGGATCGGGCAGGGACTGCAGCCAGGCCAGGGCGTTCTGCATCACCCACTTGTCGATACGCGATGCCAGGTGGAAACGCTCGGCCGCCGGGAGGAACGCGCCCGGGGGTACGAGATCGCCATCATCCTGCACCATGCGCAGCAGGGCTTCGGCCCGGATCCCATGGGACTTTCTGCCCAACTCCTCGATACGCTGGGCAAACAATACAAACTGGTTCTGATCGAGTGCCTGCTCGATACGCATCGCCCACTGCATCTCGCCGGCGCGGACCCGGATCGCGGTATCCGTATCGAACCACAGGTGAACGCGGTTGCGGCCAGCCTCTTTCGCTGCATAGCAGGACGCATCAGCCGCCTGCATGATGGCCGCGGCCGTCGTCCACCGATCATCCACGGGAACGAGCCCGATGCTCGCGCCGATACGAAAACTGCGATCGTCGTGCATGAACCGGAACACAGCCATCGCATCGCAGATCTGCTGCGCCACCCGCTGCGCCTGTTCCGCCGAGCAATGCTCCAGGATGATCGCAAACTCATCCCCACCCAACCGCGCCAGCGTATCGCGCGTGCGGATGGCATCGGCAAACAACTTGCTGACCTGTTGCAGCAACTGATCGCCGATGGCATGACCGCAGGAGTCATTCACCAACTTGAACTGATCGATGTCGATGTACAGCAGCGCATGCTCGCTGCGATCCTCACCGGCTTTCTGCAACACCCGGCGCAGCCGCGCCTCGAATTCACTGCGGTTCACCAGACCCGTCAATGCATCGTGCGTGGCGTTGTAGCGGATCTCGCCGGAAGCCTCGCGCAACTGCTGGACCGCCCGCCGCCCTTCCAATGCGGAAGCCGCCGCCTGGGCCAACTGCCTGAGGGTGTCGAGTTGTGCCGGGTTCAGCTTGCGAGGCGCTCGATCGATAACACATAACGAACCGACGCAGGAGCCGTCTGCCAGACGGACCGGCGCGCCGGCATAAAATCGGATTCCGAGTCCCCCGCATACCCACGGATTGTCGGCGAAGCGCTCATCGCGTAAGGCGTCCGGCACCTCCATGACATCGTCCTGGAGGATGGTTTGGGCACAAAACGAAGCGTCGCGCGTTGTCTCCGTGAGGCCAGGCAGCCCGATGTTGGCCTTGAACCATTGGCGGTTCGCGTCCACCAGACTCAGCAAGGATATCGGTGTCCCCGCAACGTGGGCGGCAGCACGCGCCAGCGCATTGAATTGCGCCTCGGGCGCACTGTCGAGTACGTCGAGCGCACGCAGCGAAGCCAGTCTGGATTGTTCGTTGTCGGGCTTCTTTGCCGTCAGCATGTCCGAGGGTTCCTATCCCCAGCCGCGATTTTCGACTTCAGTCGGAAGACCCGCACTCGATTACGTCACATTGGTAGCGATACGCAGCGGCCAACGGGCCGGGCAACGGCACGGTCGAGCCCACGCTATGGCCTGTTTTGCCTGGTAAAAATCGTCCTGTCGAAGCCGTAAGATGTGCCCTATGTACAACAAAGGTGGGAATGCATGAGCGAGGTGTCTTCCGCGGTTGAAGCGGAATTTCGAGGGGGGCCGCGCGCTGGAGCCCCATTGCCACCCGGGCCGCTGCTGGGCTTTGTGGTTGCGGTCGCGGCCGTTGCCTTCATCGCACTCCTGACCTATCACTCACTCCAGACGCGATCGGTGGCCGCAAAGCGGGTCACGCACACCCTGCAGGTGATGGATCAGCTCGAGACGATTCTGTCCCTCACAAAGGATGCCGAAACGGGTCAGCGCGGTTACCTGCTGACCGGCGAAGAACCGTATCTGGAGCCGTTTTCGGATGCCAAGGTCCAGCTTCCGGATGAGCTCCACAAGGCCTACGACCTGGTGGAAGGCGACCCGGTGCAGCTGCAGCGGCTCAAGAACCTCGAACAGGCGGTCAAGGACAAACTCCTCGAGCTGGATCAGACAATCGCACTGCGCCAGAAAGGAGAGACTTCCGCGGCGCTGACGGTGGTGCGCAGCGACCGGGGTAAGACGCACATGGACCGGATCCGCCAGTTGGCGACCACCATGGCCGCGAGCGAGCGCGGCGCGCTGACGGAACGGCAGGACGACTGGCAACACGCCGAATACATTTCCTCCGCCGTAACGTTCGGCGGTTCATCTTTGCTGCTGCTGCTGATTGGCACCGCGGCCATCCTGACTTCACGAGACTACCGGGCACGGCGGACACAGGTTTGGCTGAGAACGGGCCAGATGGTGTTTGGCCAGCGGATTCAGGGCGAACAACGCCTCGAGCGGCTGGGCGAGCATGTATTGACCTTCCTCGGTTCGTACCTGGGCGCAAAAGTCGGCGCTCTCTACATCGCCGAAGGAGCCGGCGTCTTCCGTAGGTTTGCCGGTTATGCGATGGCGGCCGGCAGCGACGTCCTGCGGGCCGGCGATGGGCTGCTCGGTCAGGCCGCGCGGGACAGCCGCCCTCTCAGGGTCCAGAACGTGCCCGACAACTACCTGCCCATTACATCGGCACTGGGCCACGGTGCCCCTCGCGAGATCCTGATAGCACCCGCCACCGCGGATGGAACGGTCCATGCCATGGTGGAGCTCGGATTCCTGCGCACCCTTCACTCAGAAGACCTGGAGTTGCTCAACCGGATTTCGGAGAGCCTCGGGGTCGCCATCCGCGCCTCGAAGGACCGGACGCGGCTGGAGGAACTGCTGGAGGAAACCCAGCGCCAGGGCGAAGAGCTGCAGACCCAGCAGGAGGAACTGCGCGTCAGCAACGAGGAGCTCGAAGTGCAGTCCCGCTCCCTCAAGGAGTCGCAGGCCCAGCTCGAATCCCAACAGGCGGAGCTCGAGCAGACCAACTCGCAGCTCGAGGAACAGGCACAACTGCTGGAACACCAGAAGGACGAGCTGTCCAGGTCCCAGGCAGTCCTCACCGAGCGCGCCGCGGAGCTGGAGCGCGCCAACCAGTACAAGAGCGAGTTCCTGGCCAACATGAGCCACGAGCTGCGCACGCCGCTCAACTCATCCCTGATTCTCGCGAAGATCCTCGCGGACAACCGCGCCGGCAACCTCACCGCCGAGCAGGTCAAATTCGCGCAGACCATAACCGCCGCGGGCAACGACCTGTTGGCCATCATCAACGACATTCTCGACCTGTCGAAAATCGAAGCCGGCAAAGTCGAGCTGGCGCCCGAAACGGTCACGGTCGCCCGCATCCTCGATGACCTGTCGCGTACCTTCCAACCGGTCGCGCAGAACAAGAGCCTGGGATTCAGGGTTGAGCTGGCAACGGGCGCGCCCACGCAGATCGAGACAGATCCGCAGCGCGTCGGCCAGATTCTGAAAAATCTCGTTTCCAACGCCCTCAAGTTCACCGAAGCCGGCGAAGTCACCGTGCGGGTATTCCCCGGCACCCACCAGACACTGTGCTTTGATGTGAAAGACACCGGCATCGGAATCTCAGAGCACCAGCGCGAAATCATTTTCGCCGCCTTCAGACAGGCCGACGGCAGCACCCATCGCAAGTACGGGGGCACGGGCCTCGGGCTGACCATCTCGCGCGATCTGGCTCGACTGTTGGGAGGCGATATCAGTGTTATGAGCACACCCGGCGAAGGCAGCACCTTCACACTGACCTTGCCACTCGTGTACCGGGCCAACACCAACGCCGCCGCCGTGAGCCCGCTCGCGCCGGCACCCGCAATTGCTTCGCCGCCCGCCACGCCGCGGCCCGCGCCCGGGCAGACGCCGCGGAGCATGGTCGAGGATGACGCGGATCGAATCCAGGCGGATTCGCGTTTGATCCTGATCGTGGAAGATGACCCCTCATTCGCCACCATCCTCAGGGACCTGGCGCATGAGCTCGGGTTTCAATGCATCATCGCCCATACGGCCAATGATGCGTTGGCCGCGGTCGCGACCTACAGACCGAAGGCGATCCTGCTCGATATGAACCTGCCCGACTACTCGGGGCTGGGCGTGTTGGATCAACTCAAGCGCAATCCACAGATGCGCCACATCCCCGTCCATGTTGTCTCAGTCGCGGACTACTCGCAGGAAGCTCTCGCCATGGGCGCCGTGGGTTATGCCATGAAGCCGGTCAATCGCGATCAACTGGCTGAAGCGCTGCAACGTCTCGAAGCCAAGTTCTCGCCAGGCGTTCGGAACGTTCTGGTGGTTGAAGATGACGAGCGGCAGCGCGAAAGTATTCGCCAGCTACTGCAGAACGATGACGTAAAAATCACTGCCGTGCGCACGGCAGCTGATGCCCTTGCGCGGCTTCGCGAAACGACTTTCGATTGCATGGTCATGGATCTCAACTTACCCGATTTCAGTGGCTATGAGCTGCTGCAGAAAATGGCGGAAACGGACGAAGTCTCATTCCCGCCGGTCATCGTCTACACCGGCCGCTCGCTGACCGGTGACGAAGAGCAGCGCCTGCGGCGTTTCTCGAAATCCATCATCATCAAGGACGCCCGTTCACCCGAGCGGCTGCTGGATGAAGTCACACTCTTCCTCCACCAAGTTGAGTCGAAGCTGCCGGTGGAACGTCAGCGGATGTTGCAGGTTGCCCGCGACCGCGATGCAGCGTTGGAAGGCCGTCGCATCCTGGTAGTTGAAGACGACGTCCGCAACATCTTTGCGCTGTCGAGCCTGTTGGAACCCAAGGGCGCCGCAATCGAAATCGCACGCAACGGCCGCGAAGCCCTGGAGTCGCTCACCCGCAACCCCAACGTCGATCTCGTGTTGATGGATATCATGATGCCGGAGATGGACGGCCTCACCGCCATGCGCGAAATCCGCAAACGGCCCGACTGGAAGAAGCTGCCCATCATTGCCCTGACCGCGAAAGCGATGCGCGATGACCAGGAAAAGTGCCTGGCCGCCGGCGCCAACGACTACATTGCGAAACCGCTGGATGTGGAGAAGCTGATGTCACTGGTGCGTGTCTGGATGCCGAAGTAACTGCGACGTGGCCACCGAAGACGCCGACATTGAGCTGCATCTGCTGATTGATGCGATCTACCTGAAGTATCACTACGACTTCAGGCGGTACGCGACTGCTTCCATCAAACGGCGGCTGACAACGGCGATGTCCCGTTTCAAGGTCGGGACTTTCTCCGAGCTGCAGAGCAAGGTCCTGCACGATCCGGCCATGTTCCCGGCGCTGCTGGATTTCCTTACGGTTCCCGTGAGTGAGATGTTCCGGGACCCCAGCTACTATCGCTCGCTGCGCGAGATGGTCGTACCCGTCCTGAGAACCTACCCGTCACTCAAGATCTGGGTGGCCGGCTGCAGTACCGGCGAAGAGGTCTACTCGCTTGCTATCTTGTTGCGCGAGACAGGACTGTTGGATCGCAGCCTCATCTACGCGACCGACATCAACCCGGGCGTGCTGCAGAAAGCCTCCGCCGGCGTGTACGAAGTTGATCGGATCGCGGGTTTCACCGAGGCCCATCGCAAGTCAGGCGGCACTACCTCGCTGTCCGATTACTACACGGCCGCCTACGGGCGCGCCGTCTTCGACAAGTCCCTGCGCGAGCACATCGTGTTCTCGGATCACAGCCTCGCCACCGACAGTGTGTTTGCCGAAGTGCAATTCGTCTCGTGCCGCAACGTGCTCATCTATTTCAACCGTGACCTGCAGGATCGGGCCATTGGCCTGTTCCGCGATGCATTGTGCCGCAAGGGATTCCTCGGCATCGGCTCGAAGGAGTCGCTGCGCTTCTCGGCACACCGCGATTCCTTCATCGACCTGGTTCCCAACGACCGCATCTTCCAGAAACAGGACGCCCTGTGATTGCAGTCGAGTCACTCAAAGGCCGCATCGAGGCCATTGTCATCGGCGCTTCCGCGGGTGGAGTGGAAGCATTGGGCCTGATCCTTCCCCGCCTGCCGGCGAAGTTCCGTCCCTCCCTGCTGATCGTTCTGCACCTGCCCCGTGAACGGCCCAGCCTGCTCGTGGAGATCTACGAAAAGCGCTGTGCGCTGCCGATCCGGGAAGCGGATGACAAGGAGCCGATCGAGCCCGGGACGGTCTATTTCGCGCCACCGGACTATCACATGCTGGTGGAACGGAACCGGCAGATTGCCCTCTCAACAGAGGAGCCCGTGCATTTCTCGCGCCCCTCCGTGGATGTGCTGTTCGAATCCGCGGCCGACGTGTTCGGCAGCCGGCTGCTGGGCGTGATTCTGACCGGCGCCAACGAGGACGGGGCAGCCGGCCTGCACGCGATCCATCGCGCCGGCGGTGTCACGGTCGTTCAACAACCGGACAGCGCCAAGGTACCTCTCATGGTAGTGTCCGCGCTGCAACGCAATCCGGCGGATTTTGTGCTATCGCTCCCCGAGATTGCGGAGCTGCTCAAAGGACTGGGTTAGGCAGCTCCCGACCACAATGGAGAACTCAGTGAAGTGTCTGCTCGTCGATGATCTGGAGGAAAACCTGCTGGCGCTCGAGGCGTTGCTGCGGCGGCCGGACCTGGAAATCCTCACCGCCCGCTCCGGCCGGGAGGCCCTCGAGCTGTTGCTGATTCATGACGTCGCCCTCGCCTTTCTCGACGTGCAGATGCCCGAGATGGATGGTTTCGAGCTGGCCGAGCTCATGCGCGGCAGCGAACGCACCCGCCAGGTCCCGATCATTTTTGTCACCGCCGGCGCCCGCGATCAGCATCGCCTCTTCAAGGGCTACGAAAGCGGTGCCGTGGACTTTCTCTTCAAGCCCATCGAGCCGCACATCCTGCAGAACAAGGCCGATGTGTTCTTCCAACTGCACCGGCACAAACAGCAGCTCGCCCAGGAGCTGCGGGAAAAGACCGAAACGCTGCGCCTCAACGAGATGCTCACGGCCGTGTTGAGTCACGACCTGCGCAGTCCGCTGAATGCCGTGCTCACTTCAGCCGTGCTCATTCAGCGCCGCTCGACCGAGCAGCCCGTGAAGGATACGGCCGCGCGAATTCTCTCGAGCGGCCAACGCATGAGCCGCATGATCGAGGACATGCTCGACATGGCGCGCGCCCGCCTGGCCGGCGGCATCCCTCTCAAGCGCGAAGCAGCGGAGCTGGGCGCGTTGGTGGATCGTGTAGTTGGCGAGATCCAGACCGCCTGGCCGGAACGGCGGATCGAAATCCAGAAGACGGGCGATCTCAACGGCAACTGGGACGGCGAGCGCCTGGCCCAGGTTGTATCCAACCTGTTGGGCAACGCACTTCAGCACGGTGCGGATGCCAGCGCCGTGCATGTGAAAGTCGATGGCACACGAACCGGGGCAGTGGTGGTGACCGTGTCGAATGCCGGCACCATACCCTCCGACCTGCTACCTCAACTGTTTGATCCATTCAGAGGGGCTCAACGCCAGACCGGACGTGCGGAAGGTCTCGGCTTGGGGCTCTACATCGTGCAACAGATTATCAAAGCGCACGGCGGTCGCGTGGAAGTGCAGTCCGGCGGCGGCGACAACCGGACTACCTTCACTGTCTCGATCCCGCGCTAGCCCGCTTTATTCACGAACGGGAAACGCCGGTGCCGGCGGCGCCTCACTCGGGGAGGGTGTTTTCGGCACCGCCCGTAAACCCATCCATGGGGGGCTGCGGGAAAAACTCCTGTTTTTCACGCTGCCGAAAACACCCTCCCCGAGTGAGTCACCGCTTTCAGGCCGTGCCGCTCGCGAATAAAGCGGGCTAGAGGGTTTTCAGCACAGCGGCGAAGCGGTTGATTTCGGTCAACGTGTTGTAATGCACCAGTGACACGCGGACCATGCCGGTTTCCTTTGCCAGTCCCATGCGCTGCATCAGTCGCGGCGCATACATGTGACCGTCGCGGATGCCGATACCGGCGCGCGCCATGGTTTCCGTCACTGTCTGCGGCAACACGTTCGGGATGTTGAAACAGATCGTCGGCACACGCTCATGGATGCGCGCCTCGGAATCGATGCCATAGATGGTGGCCTTGCGGTCCTTCAACACGCGCAGAAGCTCTATGGACAGCGTCTGCTCATAGGCTTTGATGGCGTTCATGGCAAACTGCGTATCCTGACCCAATGTGCCTGATTTCCCCGAAAGGGTGCGTCCCAGCTGCGCGAGATAGCTGACGGCCGCATCCATGCCCGCGACGTTTTCATAGATGAACGTGCCGGCTTCGATCTTTCCCGGCGGCTCATCGGGAATGAAGTCCTCGCGGAATGTCGGCAATGCCATCAACAGGTCATAACGGCCGTACATGAACCCCATGTGCGGCGCGAAGATCTTGTAGCCGGAGCAAACCAGGTAGTCGCAATCGAGCGCCTGAACGTCTATCTGGCCGTGCGGACCGTAGTGCACGCTGTCGAGGAAAATCTCGGCGCCGACGGCATGCGCGGCATCAGCGGCGGCACGAACATCAACAATGGTGCCGAGCGCGTTTGATGTCAGGGTGCACGCAACCAAACGGGTGCGCGAGCTCAGCAGAGGTTTCAGGTCATCGACGTGCAGACAGCCGTCATCACGCATCTTCCACCAGACAAACTTCGCCCCCATGCGCCCGAGAACGAGCCAGGTGGCAATGTTGGCCTCGTGGTCGAGGTCGGTGATGATGATCTCGTTGCGCTTCTCCAGCGTCATCCCGATAGCGAGACTGATGATCCGGATGAACGAAGTTGCATTCATGCCGAAGGCAATTTCTTCGGAACGCCGCGCGTTGACGAACGCAGCCACGCTGGCGCGCGCACGCGCGATCGTTTCATCCACCGCCATGCTCTGCGGATAGCGACCACCGCGCTGCACGTTGTGATCGATCAGATGGAAATTGACAGCATCCAGCACCATCTGCGGCACTTGGGCGCCGGCCGCATTGTCAAAGAAGACGGAATTGCCGGCATGCTTCAATGCAGGGAATTGCTCGCGCAGGGTTTCTGCGGGAAAAGCTGCCGATGGAGGGGCCATCCGTGCGTTCATCATAGTCTTCCGCTTCGGGGTCGGGTTGCGCGGGATGATACTGGACCCTCCGGTGTCAACCGGGACGAAATTCGGCCCGGTGGCCTAGAAGCGCCTGTACGATGGTCTCGACATCCTTTTCATTGTTGTAGAAATGAAAAGTGGCCCGCAGGTTGTCATCCCGGAACGAGGTGACAATATCCTGTTCCGTCAACCTGCCAAACAACTGCGCAACCTGGTTCGCCTGCACACAGATCATGGGCCCATGCCGCGCATCCTCGCGCGGCGTGATGCTCGGCCACTCGATTTCCTCGAGCCGGTCCATATACAACCGGGTCAGGTATTTGACCCGCTCCTCGATCACATCCGTCCCCACTTCCAGAATGATCTTCAGCCCCGCCTCCACCGCGTAGCAATTCACCACGGCAGGCGTACCGGCCTCGAAGCGCCGGGCCGTCGGCGACGGCCGGTTGGCCGTGATATCCATGGCCGTGATGTTGGCCTGGGCGAACCACCCGGTGTTGGTGGGAGTCAGCTCGGGAATCAGTTCCTTGCGGACATACAGAAATCCCAGGCCGGCAGTGCCGAGCAGGTACTTGAGCATGCCCCCCACGGCGAAGTCGACGTCGAGCTTCTTCACGTCAACCGTCATCGAGCCCACGGCCTGGTAACAATCCAGCATCACTTTCGCGCCCCTGGCGTGCGCGAGCTTCACGATCCCGGGAATATCCAGCCTGGCGCCGTTGCGGAAACAAACCTGAGTCACCGCGACGATCTGCGTCTCATCGTCAATGGCCTTCTCGAAGTGCTCCAACGGGATGTACCCGTCAGCATCACGATGAACGTGGACTACACGGGCGCCGCGCAACTCCTGCGCATGCCAGATCTGGGCGTTGGTGGGAAACTCAAAGTCGCTGATCACCACCTTGTTGCGCTTCCCCGCGTGGCGACGCCCGGTGAAATTGAAAGCACTGGCGAGCGCGTTGATGCCGGCTGAGGCGGATGCGGTGACCGCAATCTCGTCGGCTTCCGCGCGCAGCACCTGTGCCATCAGCGAGCGTACTGACTCGTTTTTCATCACCCACACGTCCCAGTTGGCTCCCACGAGCAACCGGTCATCCATGTAGTTGTTGATCGCCTGCTTCACCGTATCGGCCAGGGCGCAATAGGAGCCGCTGTTCAGGTATGTCTTGCGTTCCAGCACGGGGAAGCGGCTGCGTAGCTCTTTGAAGTCGGTAATCATTTTTTATGTGCTCTCGCCCAGATGAAATACGCTCCCGAGATCAGGAGCATCCACGGCACGCCGAACTCCCAGGAGACGTTGTAATCCTTGCTCAGTCCCATGGTGATGAGCACGGACGCCAGCGTCACCAAGCCAAAAATCTGCATCCAGGGGAACAGTGGCATCCGCACCGGCAGGCTGCTGGCATCGTGGAACCGCCGAAAGCTCAGGTGGCTGATGAGAATCATCATCCAGACAATGATGGCCGCGAACAAAGCGACCCCGAGCAGATAGTTGTAGGCCTGCGGCGTGTAGATCGACACGCCGGCGGCAACGAGAATGCACGCTCCCGAGGTCAGAATGGCCGCAACCGGCGTGCCGTTCCTGCTCAGATTGCCGAGGAACCGCGGTGCATAACGGCCTCGCGACAGCGAGAACAACATTCTGGAGCACAGATACACGTTGGTGTTCATGCTCGACAGGGCGGCACTGATCACCACAAAGTTCATGATCCCGGCGGCGTGCCGGATGCCGGAATGCGCGAAGATGGTCACGAATGGACTCTGGGCGACCACCTTCACGCCAGTCGCGGTCCAGGGAACGGTTGTGACAATGATGGCAAGTGCCAGCACGTAGAACGAGAACAGGCGGAACACCATCGTCCGCAGCGCCGCGGGAATGGCCACCCGCGGGTTCTGAGCCTCGCCGGAAGTAACGGCTATCACCTCGATGCCATTAAACGAGAAAATGCCGACGATGACGGCCATCCAGACACCGCTGAAACCGTTGGGCGCAAAGCCGCCCGGCAGCCCCGTGAGGTTATGAAAGCCGGTGGCGGGCCGGCCGATGCCAAAGATCGTGGCCGCGCCCAGGATGATGAACAACACGATCGCGGTGATCTTGATGGTCGAGAACCAGAATTCGATCGTGCCGAAGTTGTTGACCGAGCGGGAGTTGAAATACAGCAGGATCAGGCTGAAGCCCAGCGACCACATCCACACCGGGACGTCCGGGAACCAGAACGTCATGTACAGACCCGCCGCGACCGCCTCCCCGCCGATCGCTATGACTTGGGAGATCCAGTAGGTGTAACGCACCACAAACCCCGCCCAGGGGTTCAGGTAGGTCTCTGCGTAGGTACCGAAGGAGCCGGCCGTGGGATGCACCACCGCCATCTCCGACAAACTGAAGACCATGACCAGCGCCACGGCGCCGGCCAACGCATAGCTCAGAATGACAGCGGGACCGGCCGAGCCGATGGCAATGCCGCTGCCCATGAACAGCCCGGTCCCAATGGCGCCCCCGAGGCCGATCATGACGATCTGCGCCTTCGTGAGCCCGCGGTGCAGGCCGCCTTCGCGTTCGCTGATGGAAGTTGCGTTCATAAGGTGTCCGGACCCGTACTCGGATCGGCCGTGTTCCGCGTCACGACCGAGTCCGAGTACAGGCCGGAGTCGACAAGGTACTAGCCACCCGTCGTGGCTCCTGCCACGATGGGATCATATTAAAATTTGCGAGTGACTTTGATGCCGACTGTGCGGGGCTGGACAGTCAGCAGCGCATTGGGATCCTGGGTGGAGTTGATCGCCGAGACCTCGGCGCGTTTGTCGGTGACGTTTTTGGCGAATGCCGTCACGTTCCATGGACCGTTGATTACGCCGAGACGCAGATTGACCAGCGTGTACGGTTTCAGCACCAGATTGAAGTCCTGGTTGGACGCAAAATACGCATTGATGGCGTCCCGGTAGGTGACATCAACCGCACCCATTCCTTCCCAGTCGCCGTAGATTGGACGCGTGTAGTTCAGTCCGATATTGAACTGCACCTTCGGCACGTTCGGAATGGTATCGCCGGTCCGGCCCAGCGTGGGATTCAACGCGTACTGCTCATCGGAGGCGCCCTGGACCAGCGTGGCATCCTGGTAGGAGCCGGCCAGTGTCGCTGTCAGATACTGAATCGGCCGTGCCGTCAGCTCGAATTCGACGCCCTTGACGTGCGTGGTGCCTGCGTTGCCCAGGTAGACGAAGGCCGCATCCGCCGTGGTTTCCTGGACCTGCATGTTGTCCCAACGGATGAAATAACCGTCCAACTGGTATTCGAGGGTATTGTTGAGCAACCGTCCTTTGATACCCACTTCGAAGTTGGTGAGCGTGTCCGGAGCGTAGGCCTTGGGGATGGGCTCGAACGGCTCGCTGACCGCATTCAGGCCGCCGCTGCGGAAACCGGTTGAGATGGTTTCGTAGGCCAGCAGCGCGTCACTGAACTTGTAGCTGACGTTCTCTTTCCAGGTGACCTTGCTGAAACTCTGTTCCGGATCGGGCACGGGCACGAGGTTCGGTGCATCAGCGGGGAAGCCGCCGAACGGGTGAGTCTGAGTCTGCACGCCGTTCAAGGTTTCCGTAAAGTACCGGATGCCGGCCACCGCGGTCAGAGCATCCGTCGCCTTCCACGTTACTTCGCCGAAAGCCGCCCATTGGGTTGTGGTGCGCGAGTCGGTGCGCCCGAAGAAGGTGTTGCCATTGGGGTTGCCCAAGGCATCGTCATCGTTGGAGGAGCTGAAAGGCCCATTCGGGAGACCGAAGGCGTTGGTCTTGATGACCTCGACGGCCAGGTCCTGGCTCTCGTGCTCGCGATAGCCACCGATGACGAAATTCACCGGGGAGTCGAGCTCGCTCGCATAGCGCAGCTCGCTGGAATTAACCTTGCGCGTGCGCGGCTCGAGGGTCTCTGCCGGAATCGGCACATCGAACGAAACCAGGATCGGGGTCGAGTCGAAGTTGAAGTCAACGGTGCGGTTGAACTGGTTGGTGGTCGCGGTCACCGTACCAAAGTGGGTGTTGTAGTTGACGGTTGCGCCGAATACCGAAAGCGTGTCGTTCCAGGGACTCTGCGTCACATCCGTGTTACATAGATCGCAACCCTGCACCGGGGCAATCGGTCCACCATTGAACGCCGTTATGCCCGGGGGCGTCCATCGGGACGATCCGCCCGATTTCTCGGTCTGCCGTGTGTAGTTGGCATCGATCGTCAGGTCTTCGAACGGTTGATAGCGAACGGCCACGCGCGCGCCGGCCACGTCGTCGTCATTGACGCCCTCCAGCAAGCCCACCGTGCCCACGCGTGTCTGATTGACATAGCCCGAGTCGTACTGTTTCCAACCGACCGCGCGCACGGCCAACACGCCGTCGATGATGGGCAGGTTGACGGCGCCGTTGAAATTGTAATTTTCCTTCGGCGTATGCACGGTGTTCGAATATTCGGCGGTGCCGTAACCTTCCACCGTGTTGAGATTCGGCAGTTTCGGTATGAAGCGGATCGTGCCGCTCATGGAGCTGGCGCCGTACAATGTGCCCTGGGGTCCGCGCAGGACCTCCACGCGATCGATGTCATACAGACGCACGTCGGGATTGAATCCGCCGCCGTCGTCGGCGTTCGAGCCACTGATCACGGCCTCACCGTAGTAAACACCGGTGGTGGAAGCGCCGGTCGAGTTGATACCGCGGATGACGTACTTCTTGTCGCCCGGACCCAGGTCCTGGATGGACAGGCCGGGAATGTCGCCTGCGATGTCCATGATGCCGGAAGCGCCTGCGTTCTGCAGCGCATCGCCCGACAGCGCCTGGATCGACGCCGGCGTATCCAACACCTTGGTGGCATTCAGCTTGTTGGCTGTCACTACGACTTCGGTGAGCTCGGCGCTGTCGGCCGCGGGCGCATCGGCGGCCGCCGCGGCCTTGGCAGACATCGCGGCGCTGGCGGACAGGATACTGGCAACAGAAATCGCAATGATCCGTGAGCCGTTGTTATTTGGCACGATTTTCAGACCCCTGATTATGTGACGCCTTCCGGCGTCTAGTCGTAGTAATTGATACTCGGATTGTCGCCGGGGCAGATCACCCCCACGACATCGATGCCGTCCGCCGAGGTTGCCTCCAGCGAATGAAGCTGCTTGCGCGGCAGGAAGATCACATCCCCCGCCCTGACGCGCGCCTTTTTGTCTTCCGTCCACATATAGCCTTCGCCGCTCAACACGATGATCGCCTCTTCGTACAGGTGGCGATGCGAGGCGGCCTTGGAAGGCGGTATGTGGCCGATGAATTGAGTGATGACATTGGAGCCGATGCGCTTGTCCACGAGAATCTGGAAATAACGCGGCCCCATGGCCGTGCGCTGCTCAGGATCAACCGAGACGACTCGTTCCGGGCACGTGGCATCGAAGTTGGCGGGCATGTCATCCAACCAACTGATCTCGCCCAGCGGACAGGCGAGCACAAACACTTTGAGAGTTTCGCCCACGGCGGCACTGAGTTGGACCGCCTCGGACGGACGGATGTACACGCCGTCGGTGGCTTTCACGGGAAAGATCTTCCCTGAGATGTTGACCGTCCCGGTACCGGCGCCGATGAAAAGAATAACGTCACGGGTACCCAGACTGAAGATCGGTGACGGCTCCGTGGAGGCTTCCATGAGAAGCTGCGTCTGATAAAGAGCGCCCATCTCAGCGGACACCATGTAGCAATACCGTAGAGAGCCACGGGTCTGCATGGTCGCGAGGTCAGAAGAGAACACGTAGCAGGTGCCGTTCAACAAGGCGCGCGCGCCATCCCGTTCGGTCACGACCGGGATATCGCGGTTCTGCGGGCTCAGCGGATCATCGAGCGGCGAACCACCGGGAAGGTTCGTGTGGGCGCCGTCGCAAAAGGGCCCGTTGCGTGTGTGTTTACAGCCACAAAAGAGGAGCTCATCGTCCTGGGTGGCTTTGAACTTCATGGGACTAAAGCCGGTGCCCTCATGCGAGCCGTCGCAAAATGGCTGTTTCGCGGAACGTCCGCAACTGCACCAGAAATAGGTCCGGCCGGCCTTGACGTTGATCAGGCAAGGTTTCGGGCGCGCAACAACTGGAGTAGCCATCGGGCTACTCTCCCCGAACAGCAAAGGCCTTGTACAGACCCGCTTTAGGCTAGATGGCCTAATTGATGGTGCGGCACAGGCTTTGCTCGAGGGCCGCTCTCAAGTCGCCACGACAGTCTGCCGATTCCTGTCCACCGTTCGGGGATAGTGCGCTGCGCCAGGCGATAAACCCATCGGGTCGAATCAGCGAGGCCCCTCGGGCACCCACTCCGTAGGACTGGGGAAACAGACCGTCCGGATCTTTGACGTCCTTGCCAATGCAGTAGGAATCGAGAGGCAGGCCGTTTAAATCGCTGACAGCGGCCGTAGCGATCCGGGTCCAGTCTTCACCGTCTGGACCGCTCAGCAGCGTGTAGTTTTTGACGAGGTCGAGCGTCGATACGCGCTCATCCGATCGGGTCAACCACAGGTGCGGCGCCCGTGAGCCGGGCATTCCGCAGGTTGCGCGCGGATCCGCATGAATGGCCTGTGATGAGTTGTACAGGTAACCGAGCTCGATATTCAGATCATCGATCATCGGCTGCGGGGGCGGGCTGGCAGCAAGCCAGGGCGCAGTGCGCGCCACGTATCGGGAAAAAGCCTGTTCAACGGTGAGTTGGGCAACGGGCTTTCGCTCGCCGGCGTAGGTGCTCAACAGGTGTTCGCTCGCGTGGCCCTTCAGCACCAGCGCGAGTTTCCAGGCAAGGTTGTGCGCGTCATGAATACCCGTATTGCCGCCGAATCCGCCGTTCGGCGGCATGAGATGGGCGGCATCGCCAATGATAAAGATTCGCTTGTCCTGGAAGCTCTGCGCAACACTGGCCGTGGCGCGCCACCGTGTGAACCCGTCGATTTTCACTTCGAGGTCGGGTACTCCAACCCCCGCGCGAACGAGCTCTATCAGGCGGGGCTCACTGACGTCCGCGGCCGCATTTGCCGCGGCCACGGGATCGAGCTTGGGGTCACCAACGGAGTTGACGCCGAGGAATCCTGCCTGCGCGCTGCGATTCGTCCGAAAGAATCCGCTCAGGCGCGCATTGTTGACGTAAATGACACTCCAGGCATGGTCTGCGATCCAGGGCGACAGATCGGCCGTGAAATAGATGGTGAGCGAGTTGGAAAAAGCACCCCGCCCCTCGTACTGGATTCCCAGGAGCTGACGCACCCTGGAATGGCCGCCGTCCGCTGCAATCAGGTACTGGCCTCTGAGCTCCCGCTGACTGCCATTCTCACTCGCAGACACAGTCACACCGTCGGCGTCCTGATCTACACCCGTCACCTCCGCCCCTTCAATGATCGTTGCCCCTGCCGATAACGCGCGCCTGCGCAGGATGGGCTCGAGACTCGGCTGGTTGAGGTACAGCCGGCGGCACGGGCTCAGGGCTGCCACGCCTTCATTCAGGCTCGGCATGATGTCCGCCAACTTGCGGCCGGACAGGGACTCCAGGGCAACAATCGCGCCTTCGGGAATGAAGTCCCTGGAGGATTTTTCGCGTACTTCGTCCTCGATGCCGAGGGAGCGAAACAGCTCCATGGTACGCATGTGGAAGAAGGCTGCGCGCGGCAGAGGCGAGCTGGCGCGGAGCCGCTCGATTACAGTGGAACGAATCCCCCGTTGTGCGAGGAATGCGGCGGCACACAATCCTGTGAGGCCCCCGCCCGCGATCAATACCGGAGCCTCGTCTTTCAGTATTCGACGCATATCTTCCCGAAGTGACTGCCTGACTCCTGAAACCGAAACGCCTCCGCCAGCTCTTCGAGCGCAAACGTGCGATCAATGACCGGACGGACAGCGGTAGCGGCCAGGGCTCTGATCATCTGCTGCTGTTGATGGCGACTCCCCACAATCAAACCCTGCAGGCGGACTTGTTTGATCATCAGGGCGGCGGTTGGAATCTGCCCGGCGTACCCGGTCACGGTCCCGATCAGGGAAATATGACCACCGACACGCACTGCCTGGATCGACTGCGCAACGGTTCCGGGTCCGCCCAACTCGATGACGTGATCCACGCCCCGCCCGCCGCTCCAGCCCAAAACGGCATCGCCCCACTCCGCAACGCTTTTATAGTTGATTGTGTGGTCAGCCCCGAGTTGACGCGCACGGGCGAGCTTTTCATCGGATGACGAAGTAACCACGACGTTCGCACCCATCGCTTTCGCAAACTGCAGTGCAAACATCGAGACGCCACCGGTTCCAAGAACGAGTACGGTGTCACCCGCCTTCAAGTGCCCGTCGCCAACCAGGGCGCGCCAGGCAGTCAGCCCGGCGGTAGTCAATGTCGCAGCCTCGGCGAAACTGAAGTCCTTTGGCGCGTGGGTGAACCAGGTGGCGGGCCTGACTACGATCTCACACGCGTAACCATCTACCCCGTCACCGGGCACTGTTGCGAAACTCCCTTCAGTAGGTTCACCGTCCAACCAGGTGGGAAAGAATGTTGAAACCACACGGTCTCCAACATTGAATTCCGTAACGCCGGGGCCCACTTTTTCCACCACACCGGCCCCATCAGACATCAGAATGCGGCCCACGTGTGCCGGGCCACCGCGTTTGGCGACCGAGTAATCGTGATAGTTCAATGAGCTCGCATGGATCCGAACGCGAACCTCCCCGGGCGCGGGCGCCTTCGGCTCCGGAAGCTCTGCGATTTCGAGGTGCTCGAGACCCGCTGTCGCACCGATTTTGACTGCTTTCACCTGTTTTCCCCGAATGTCAGTAAATCGCGAATTTGTGTGAGCACACGATGAGGTCGCCTTTTACCACTCTCGCGCTCCCAGTCCTCGTGTGTCATGACGCCGGTCGTCACTCCGAAGGCCGTTGCTCCTGCCCGGCGCGCCATAATGATCTCAACGGCCGGATCATCTCCAATTACGCCGAGACTGCGAACCGGGACACCCAACTTTCTGGCGACAAAGCGCAACGCATGCAACGAAGGCTTGCCGGTCAGGATCGCGGAAGCCCTGGTCACCCGTCGGATCGCTCCGACAATGGCATACGAGTAGCCCATTGTCCGCCCTTGTCTCGTCGCAAAAAACGGCACATCCGAAGCCACGTACAATTTTGCGCCGGCCCAGATGGCCTCGCACGCGGCCTCAATGTCCTTCATGGTACAGTCGGGATGCCACCCGACAAAAACGGCATCGGCCGCTCGCGCGCCCTCCTCGCCACTGAACGCAACTTCGATTCCCGCTTCCGTCAGCGCGTGCCCGACGCCCCGACTGCCAAGCACAAGTGCTCGTCTGACACGGTTTTGGGTCATGAGCTCCGCCGCAACGCTGGATGGCGTGAACATTCGGTCGTTCGCGATGGGCAGACCTAGCCCTCTTAGGCGAGCGGCTTGCTCGGCAGGCGGATAGGCGCTGCCGTTCGTGAGCACGGCGAATGGAATGGCGCGCTCCTGGAGAACGGACAGCACTTCTACGGCGCCCGGCAGTAGCTCGTAACCGCCGAGGGATCGATCGCTGAGCAACAGCGTGCCATCGAGATCGAACATGAATCCACGGATGGTAGGCAGTGCTTCGCAGGAAGGCGGCCGGGGTGCAGCATTCATGCCTGCGACCGCCGCCGCAGCTCGAGTTTGAACCCGGCTTTCTGCACTGAAACCTGTGTCAGGTCGCGACGCGCGGTCAGCTGTCGCATGAGACTGATCACGGGCCTCACAGCCGGATTGTAGTGTCGTGCTGCCGGGCCCGCGGCCTGCATCGCATCCACCTGCCCGGCAGGCATCGTGGCCCGAAGTAGAAACTCTTCATCGCTCAGGTGCTCCCCGAGTTGCCGGCGCAGCTCATTGAGAGAGGCCATCGGCGGCTCAGCGCGCAACTCCCTGGTGCGGGGCAGCGAGTCGATACGGTCCATTACGTTGGCATCAATCGGGATGTTGGGTTTGCCGAAGCGGCCGATTGCGTACCGGATCGCTTCGTCCGGGATCACTTCGTAGCGCTCGCGACTCGTGACGTTCATGACCGCCTGTGTCAATAGAATCTGTGCAAACGGAGTCATCACAATCGGCCAACCCAACTCTTCGCGGACCCGGCCCAGCTCCTCGATGACAGCCCCTTCCCTATGTGACAAGCGCGACTCAGCGAGATGACGGCGCATCGTGCCGACCATGCCGCCAGGTAACTGGTGCTGCAAATAGGCTGCGTCGAAGGCCTGCGGGCTGCCCTTTGGCAACCCTTCAGCTTCGGCAAGCCGCGTGAAGTAACTGCCGACCTCTTTCAGGGCCTCATCGTCAATACGCACGGTGTGGCCGAGCGCGCGCAGGTTTGAGACAACCCGCTCCGCGTGGGGATTCGAAGTTCCATCGGCCGCCGCACCCGAGGCGCATTGCAATACAGTCGCGCCGTAATTCGGCGCATCCATGTAGAGGTGTTCAGCGAGACCGATGGTGCAATGAGAATGCAACTCCAACGGCTTCGTGCCGATCACAGCCTTGATTGCGGGAATCAGCGTTCTTGCCCGGTTAGGCGAGAGCAACCCTCCAGGGTCCTTGATGTAGAGGGCGTCAATGTCAGCACAGGCCGCGAGCTTGCGCGCGGCGGTCACGTAATGCTCGTCGTCGTGAATCGGACTCAACGTGAAAACGAGTGCCGCAATAACCCACTCACCGCCGGCCTGCTTCACCATTCGTGCGCAAGCGATGTTCGAATCGGCGTCATTCATCGGGTCCGCAAGGCAGAAGCGGCGTATGCCGTTGCGCGCCAGCGCCCGAAACGCGAGTGCCATGAATTCGGGGTGGGCCGTCTCCCAGGAAATGAAGCGAAACCCGGTGGACATGAATTGCAGCGGTGTGTTGGGCATGGCCGCCGTCATCAACCGGATGCGCTCCCACGGATCTTCCTTTTTGTAACGCACCGCCACGCCCATGTGCGTGGAGGTTGTGAAGTCGATGGCCTCGAACCCCACCCGGTCCATCACTGGCGCGATGGTCAGGGTCCGCGCTGTGTCAACACCGAGCGCCGCCCACAAACACTGGTTCCCATCGCGAAGCGAAGTTTCCACGAGCCGAAGGTCAGCCATTGCGTGCGCGCTCCATCGTGAGGGGGCTGCGCTCGAGGAGTCGTGTTACGAAACCCGTATCGAATCCGCCGGCCTGAAATTCCGGGTCGGCCAACGCAACCGCATGAAAGGGCAAATTGGTGTGGATACCCGCCACTCGGGTTGAGGAGATAGCCTGCCGTAAGCGCGTCACGGCGGCCGCTCGATCAGGCGCGTGAGCAATGATTTTGGCCATGAGCGAATCATAGAAAGGGGGAACACGTGAACCGGATGCGATGTAGGTGTCCACGCGAATGCCTTCCTCGCAGGGCCAGGTCACCTCATGCACGCGACCGGGGCTCGGTCGAAAATCGCTGGTGGGATCCTCGGCATTGACACGGCATTCGATGGCACAGCCGCGCACCTGGATATCAGACTGCGACAGGCTCAGACCGGCTCCCGCGGCGATGGCAATCTGCTCGGCGATCAGATCCACTCCGGTCACGGCTTCGGTCACCGGATGCTCGACTTGAATGCGTGCATTCATTTCCAGGAAATGGAAGGACTCCCGCTCGCGGTCCACCAGGAACTCTACAGTGCCGGCACCGCGATATAACAGGCGCTCGCAGAAGCGGACAGCGGCGGAATGCAACGCGTCACGAAGCGATTTCGACAGGCCGGCAGCCGGAGTTTCCTCCACGAGCTTCTGGTACCGGCGCTGCACCGAGCAGTCTCGCTCGCCCAGGTGGATGACTCGCCCTTTTCCGTCGCCCAGAATTTGCACTTCGACGTGGCGACCGCTCGCGATAAATCGCTCCAGGTACACGCGCGCATCGCCGAACGCAGCACCGGCCTCAGCAGCGGCTAGCTCCATGATCGATGGAAGCTCTTCGAGTCGATCAACACGCTTCAATCCGCGCCCACCACCACCACCAACTGCCTTCACCAGGAGCGGTGCACCGATGTCGCGTGCCGCCGTCATTGCCTCGTCGATCGTCGACACCGCGCATCCCGGCACGACTGGCACTCCTGCCGCTTGCGCTTCCAAGCGGGCCCGCAACTTGTCGCCCACGGCTTCAATCTGTGCAGCCGTAGGTCCAATGAACACAACACCCTGCGCCTCGCACAGGCTCGCGAGAGCCGCCCGCTCTGACAAAAAGCCGTAACCGGGATGGATTGCATCGGATTGCGTGGCGAGTGCGGCGTGCACAATCGTGTCGACTTTGAGATAGCTGTCGCCCGGTCGCGCCGGGCCTATGCAGATAGTGCGGTCCGCCAGCTTCGCCGGCACGCTATCGAGATCGGCTGTGGAGGCGGCGAGAACAGTCTCGATGTTGAGCTTGCGACAGGTGCGGATGATGCGGACCGCGATTTCACCGCGATTGGCGATCAGGATGCGGCGCAGGGCCAACTGACTAACCTGCTTTGCGCACGCGCAAGAGTGTCTCGCCGTACTCGGCGAGCGCGCCGTCGGCGACCAATATTTCGGTCACCGTGCCGCGGACACCAGCACGCACCGTATTCATCAGCTTCATGACCTCGATGATGGCCACGACTGTTCCCTCTTCTACTTGCGACCCGACTTCCACGAACGGAGATGCGCCTGGCTTGGGAGCACGATAGAACGTGCCCAGCAGGGGTGAGGCGACTTCGTAGACATTGGGGTCAGCGGGGGCCGCGACGGTGTTGGCGGCGGGCTGCGGCAGTGAGCTCGCGGTCGCTGCGGCGGCAGTGTGTCCGGTGCCGGGCGCCGACACGCCGGACGCGCCAGGCGACGCTTCGCCAGGCAATCCAACTACCGCCGCGGGCGTACCACGCCGCAAACACAGCTTGATGCCATCCATCTCCAACGTTAGCTCATCGAAATTCGACTGCTCCACCAGGCGCATGATTTCCGCGACATCCGCGGCCGTTAGACTCACTGTTTACCTCCGAAAATCGACATGACGTGCAACAGCGGGTCCGCGGCGGGGCGTGCGACGGGCGCCGACTCCTTCGCCGACCACACTGTTTCCGGGCGACTCTGCAGCAGAAGTATCTCGTTGGTACGACGGTCCACGGCCCACTCGATGTCCTGCGGCCGGCCGTAATGGCGTTCGATCTTCCGTGCGATCGTCCTCAGTTCCTGCAGCTCTGCATCGCTCAGGCACGCAGTACGGCGCAGCTCGTCCGCAACGGCAACACTCTGCGTTCCACCCCCCGGCGCCGGCACATGTTGGATCAGTTTCTCCGAGAGGGTGCGGATCGAAATATCGCCGGTAATCTTGGCCAACACCCAGCGATCCGGAGTCACTTCGCCCCCCACAACCGCCGAGCCGAGACCCCAGGACCCCTCCACGGTTACCACCGAACGGTCCCCCGTAAGCGGACTTCGAGTGAACATCACACCGGCTGTGCGTGCATCCACCATCTTCTGCACGACAACCGCCATGGCGACCGCCTGTTCCGGCAAGCCACGCCGGCGGCGGTAGGTCACGGATTCCACCGAATACAAACTCGCCCAACAGCTTCGGACTCGCTGCACTGTTTGATTCAGGTCTGTCACCCACAAGTACGTATCCTGCAGCCCCGCAAAGCTGGCATCCGCGGCGTCCTCAGTTGTCGCAGATGATCGGACGGCGACAGGGCTTTGCCCACCGCCGCTGGGGCCGCAGAGGGCCGAGTACGCCGACGTGAGCTCATCGAGCACCTCGGCTGGCAATGGTTCTGCCTCTATTCGCGCGCGAGTTTCATCGCATCGGGCGGTAGTGGCTGACAGATCGTCGCTACCCAAAGCCTCGATGCGCGAGCGCAGCGGTGCCTTGCGCTCCAGCGCCGCAATGAACCGCTCGAACGCGCCCGTCTTGATCACAAACCCGGGCGGTACAGCAATTCCGGCGCGCTGCAGCTCACCGAGACTGCCGCCCTTGCCACCCACATGCGGTCGATCCTCTAATCCGATATCCGCGAACCAGGCTATGACTGGCGACGCTGCCATGGCTGACTTACCCGAGAATTGTCACGACACCGCGCCCGCCGTCGACGCGGATCCGCTGACCATCCTTGATGCGCGAGGTGGCGTTACCGGTTCCAACCACCGCCGGCAAGCCGTACTCGCGCGCCACAATCGCCGCGTGGCTCATGGAACCGCCGATGTCGGAAACCGCCGCGACAATGGTTTGAAAAATCGGTGCCCAGGTTGGATTGGTGATCTGGCAAACGAGAATGTCACCCGCTTGCAGGCGCGAGATCTCTTTCACCGACTTCACAATACGGGCCGGTCCTTCCACCACGCCACTGGAGGCGGCAAACCCACGCACCTCGTTGCTGTCGGCACCGGAGTCCGCTGCGAGCCATGCGTTCAGGTTCTCGCGGGTGATCCCCCAAAGCATCACAATAGCCGGATCATCGATGACATCCGGTACCGGCCCGAGCGCCGGCGGAGTGACGTGCGTCGCCCACTCCTTCAGTGCCGCACGCCGCTCGCTCACGATCCCTGGCCAATGCGCAGGCCCCCGCGGCGCGGAGCCATTCGACCACGCCGACATGAGATCAATGATCGCCATCTCCAACTCGTAGTGCGAGAGATGAAAGACCGCTTCCGTGTCGGGGAAAAAGCCCTGTGCCGCGAGCAGCGCGCCGAACTCGCGGATCTTGTTGAAAAACAGGTTCGTGTACCAGTGCTCGCAATAAAACTTGTGGCCTTCGACGTAGGGAAACACCCGATGTGCGAGCGTGATCATCTGGTCGTAAGCGGCGCGATCCTCGTCCGTGTTGAGCAGTTCCCGATAGCCCTCGATGAGCTCCTGGCGCTCGGCCCGGAGTCTTTCGATCGGCCGCTCCAACGACTCGCCGGACTTCACCCGCTTGATATATTCGGGCAGGCAGGCAAACGGCATCGACAGGTCGTCGTTCCACGCGCGGTGATAGTGATAGAAACCGTCTCCAACATTGATGTTGAACCACGGATTCCTCGAGGTTTCGAGCTCATCCAGCCATGCCTGCCCCGCAGTGCCCGACTGTTGGAGCGCTGCAATGATCTCGTCGGCGGACAACAATGTTTGAAACTTCGCATCCACGCCGAGCTCAACCGCGCGGCGCGCCAGACGCCGCAGCTCATCGTCGGGGCGAAAAATCTCCGCCTCGATACCGGCGACCATGCGGGCAATGGTCTGATCCGTGATCTCGGGGAAGGCTTTTTTGCAGAAAGCGAAGAACGTGAGATAGGCGCCGTAGCCGAGCAGCAGGAACTCGAAGTGGTGATGCCACATCCGAAAGTACCCTTCGAGGGTCTTCTGGTAGGTATCGAGCAGGTAGTGATTCGACGCGACACCCCTTCCTGCGTGCACATTGGCGAGCGGCTCGAATTCCGGCAACTCGGGCTTCGGCAGCGCCTGAGCATCCCGGATGAGTGTCATCATCTTCTCGTGCCACTGCGCCTGGAGCGTTTCCCAGTTGGCGTAGTAGTAGAAGGCACGCTGTTGGAACTCGGCGGTGCGGCGGGCGATCTCGGCGGGATCGGTAACCGCGTTGCCGCCGATGTACACGCGCCCATTGATGATGCGGTGATCGATTCCCAGTGTCGTCGGCAGGCTATGAACGCGGGTGTTCGCCGCACCCAACGCGCAATAGGCTGCTTCGGCCGTGACCATGTCGAAGGCGGACATGGGCTCGGGGAAGTGCATGGAGTTGTAGAACCAGAAGCGATTGTCGTCCGCTTCGGTGAATTGGGTCAGGTAGGAATACGCCGCCTGTGCACGCTCGGTTCCCGGAACCACCCGCAAGGAGCTGGGCAGTGGAAATCGCTGCGACGGGGCCGGGGTGTTCATGCTCTCCTCTCCTGTGGCGCGGGCATTTGCGCGCTCACGTCGGTCCGGAGCAGCGTACCCGGCGCAGGCTCAGATCGCGCGGATTACAGCGCAAACCCCTCAGGCCGCAACACAATATGGCCCACTGCCGTATTGGACGCCGGCACATGATAGAAGCGATGTAGCTCTTCAACCTGCTTGCCGAGCGCCCCGCGCATAATGAGCCACATGATCAGCTCGATGCCTTCGGAACCGCTTTCGCGCACATACTCCAGGTGGGAAATGCGGCGCAGCGCTCGTGGGTCGGCGCTCAGGTTTTCCAGGAACCGGCGGTCGAATTCCTGGTTGATCAGGCCGGCCCGGGCCCCCTGGAGCTGGTGGCTCATGCCGCCCGTTCCCCAGATCTGTACGTTGAGATCCCCGTCGTAGCGGCTGACCGCGCGTGCGAGTGACTCACCCAGACGCCAGCAGCGCTCGCCGCTCGGCGGCGGAAACTGGGTCACGTTGACACAGATTGGAATGACCTTGACGGGCCATTCACTGACCGGTCCAAACATCAGCGACAGCGGCACGGTGAGACCATGATCGACCTCCATTTCATTGAGGATCGTCATGTCGAAATCATCGAGAATGAGGCTCTGCGCCAGGTGGGCGGCGAACTGTGGATGGCCGGGAACGACCGGCACCGGACGGGGTCCCCACCCTTCATCCGCCGGCACAAAACTATCCGCGCATCCGATCGCGAACGTCGGCACCATATCCAACATGAAAGCCGAGGCATGATCGTTGTAGACCAGGATCACAACATCCGGCCGCTCCTGTGCCATCCAGCGGCGCGTCCAGTCATAGCCGGCAAACACGGGCCGCCAATAGGGATCGTCAACCTTACCCAGGTCCAGGGCTGCGCCGATGGCCGGAACATGGCTCGTGGCGATGCCGGAGCTGATTCGCGCCACCTCTAATCTCCCCGCTCAATGGACCGATTGCCGGCCGGCGATCTGCCCCCGGCCAACATCATCGCCGCATAGGCCTCGGCCGTCATCCCACTCATGGTGGCGACGGTCTGTTGCACACTCCAGCCGTCGGTGTTTGAAATCTTGAACAGGAAAAATACATTGCCACCCAGGGCAATGAGCCGATTGAAGTCGCGATCGCGCACCGCCTGCCGCTGCTCGGCTGACATGGGGAAGCGCTCGAGATACGCCGCTTCATCGGCTTTAAATTCCGCCCGGTTGCGGGCTTTCATCAGGGACTGACAGAACTTGTGCAGTTGATAGGCGCGGCGCGAACTCAGAGTCGTAAACAGAGTCGTTCCCGGGATATCACTGAACTGCGACGAGTCATTGTCCCCGCTCATAGACGTTTGGTACGCCATCCTTGCGCGTAGGAGTCACGAGCCACTTCCGAATAGGGCACCGGGCTCACCGTCGCGCTGATCTCGGTTTGGACGTGCGGCTCCACAGTGGGCTTGCGAGTACCCCCGCCTTCTTCTCCCCATACGAGTTGGACGGCAGTCCCCGGCTCAGCGTGCTCAGCATCCATCATCGCCAGAGTCAGCATCCTGCCTTCGTTCGAGCTGTAGCCGATCCAGGTGGACAAGCCAGCCAGTTTCCCATCAACCAACACCCGATCGTAGGGATGCATCGAGTACACGGCCGACGGAAACTCGAGCGCTTTCGCGCGGCTGTCCTGTTGAAACATCGAGCTCATCACGCGCAGAGTGTCCTCGACATCCAGCGCCAGTGTGACCTTGCGCCGGTGCGGTTGTTTCGCTTTGCGCTCCAACGCATCACGCCCGATGAATTCGTGGTCGAACTTGACGAAGCCCCCGTAGCCCAGATCCCACGGTGTCAGGTAGTAGCCCTCGATGTCGGCCGGCACGAAGCTGCCGCCGATCGAACAGGTGCCTTCGTAGCCGTTCGCCGGCAACCATTCGCGATACTTCTTCAACTCCGCGCCCGTGTAGATCGCAGGTAGCGGCGAAGGTATCCATCCGGACTCCAGCGTGTTGGAAGAGTAGGCGCGGCCGCCAACCTGGCGCAGTCCGAATGCGCTGCCCGCCGCGACCAGGGCGAGCCGCACCGCCTCGCCCTCATCCCAAGGGCCGAAAAGCTCAAAACCCGGCTGTCCCACCATCCCATGGCGCAAAGCCCGTACGGACTTGCCGGCAATCGTGAGGGTGGTCATGTTGAAGAATTTCAACTCGGGCGGTTTCGCGCCGGTGGCCGCTTCGATCACCTGCATGGCATTCGGACCCTGGATCTGGAACCGATAGGACTTCCGGCGCCCGTCCGAGCGGCGTGCCGTACGCTCATCGAGCTCCACCTCGACGTCGAACCCGCCTGTTGCCGCGTGAAACATAACCCAATTCAGAGCGGGCGCCCGGCCGACGAGATTGAACTGGTCCTTGCCGAGGTAAAAGAGAATGACATCGCCGATGACATACCCATCGGGCGTGCAGGGAACGAACTGCTTCGCCTTGCCGACTTCAAATCCCGCGAAACTGTTGACACCCAGGTATGACAGGAGTTTCAACGCATCACGTCCGGTCACCGCCAGATCAGCCATGTGATAGGACTGATTGAAGAGGACGCAGGTCTTCTGCCACGCCCGCTGCTCATCGCGCCAGTTGGTGAATTCCGCGGGTACGCCCGGGTAGGCATTGGGCCCGGTCTGCTGGTTTCTGAGCAGACCGACAATGTCGCCGCTCGAGCTGGCCGCCGCCCGGATCAGGCTCTCGAGCGAGTCCACCGACTTCATGGTTCCCCACCTTGGCTTGGCTTGCTTGACGCGCTCTAAGATATATTGGATCCTGATTGCGCGTCAACGAGCCTTTTTTATCGACTTTACGTCTCTTTTGGATCCATTTCGCGAGGTTCCGCCGTGGCCACGCCGTTCCGCGACCGGGAAAACATGCTGAGACGCTGGTGATGGGCATGCTCCCGGAACAGGGATTCGGCACGCGCCGCATCGCGCTCGCGAATGGCCTCCACAATCGCGTGATGGCAGCCATGAGCGCGGAACAAAAGATCGAATGCGCGTGCGATTCCAACTTGATCGAACAGCAACACCGAGGGTGCGACAAACGGCAGCAGGTTCAGCCGATCGACAATCTGTTTCAACAGCGGTGAGCCGCAGTTATCCACTACGAGCCGATGAAACTTCTCATTCATGATCCCGTATAGCTGCTCATCGGCCGGACGCAAGCGCCGCTCTGCAAACAACCGGTCGCCGCTTTGCAGGCACTCATCGAGCGCAGCCAGCACCTGGGGACTGGCGCCCTGCTGTGCCAGTAACCGCGCCGCCTGCCCTTCGAGCAACGCTCGTAACTCCAACGCCTCCCAACATTCCCTCTCGCTGAAGGATTTGACCGCGAAGCCCCGCTTGCCGACCGGCTCGAGCAGCCCCTGTGTGGCGAGGTTGGGCAGAATGTGTCTGATCGGGGTCCGGGAGATTCCCAGTCGTTCAGCCAGACCCTGTTCGGTCACACGCTCGCCCGGTGCCAACTCACCGGACAGGATCATCTCCTTGATGCGACGCATAATGGGCGCGTCAGCGAAATCGCTGGTGCGGCTCCGCTCGGCCGCGTGGGCTGCGGAGTTGACGGTTTTCTGTTTGGGCAATGGAAAAACCAACTTGACGGATACGGTGTCCCGCGCACGGGACTGGGCCGATATTCTAACGATAAAAGTTCACCTGCCGGAAGTGCTCGCATGTTGAGCAATACCTCCTCGAGACCCGTCCTGGCGTTGCTGTGTGGATTACTGTGCGACGAAGACATCTGGCGCGAGGTCATTGCCGCGCTGGCTGCCGAAGTCGACGTCAGAGTCTTCAGCTTCCCGGGCTTTTCTTCCATTGCCGACATGGCCGAGCACGTACTGGCATCTGTTCAGGGTCGTTTCGCAGTCGCTGGACATTCCATGGGTGGGCGCGTCGCGCTCGAGATCGTTCGTCGCAGCGAAGGGCGCGTTACCGGTATCGCGTTGCTGAACACTGGAGTGCACCCGCCCGCCGCGCACGAAACGGTGAGTCGCGGCCGACTCGTCAGCCTGGCCCGCAGCGCTGGGATGACCGCGCTTGCGGCCGAATGGTTACCGCCGATGCTCAATCAGACGGGCCCGGTGCGGGCCGACGTGCAAGCTCGCCTGGTTGCAATGGTCGAACGCTGCTCGCCGGACAGCTTTGCGGCGCAGATCCGCGCGCTGTTGACTCGACCGGACGCGGCTCCGGCATTGGCCGGGCTGCGGATTCCCACGCTGCTGCTGAGTGCGACTGGTGACACGTGGTCGCCACCGGCGCAACATGAAGCGATGCGTGAGCTATGTCCGCGAGCCGAGCTCATTGTCGTTCCCGAAGCGGGCCACATGCTACCCATGGAGCAGCCTGCCGCAGTGGCGGCTGCCCTGGACAGTTGGTTGGCTCGTGTTGCCGACGCTGACATCGTGCGAGACTGCACTCAGCAAATCCACCGCTACGCGCAACTCAACGACGCCGGCGCTATCGCCGATCTCTGTCAGATGTTTACCGAAAATGCGGTCTTCGCGCGGCCATCGGATCCTGATAACCCGATCCACGGCAGAGCCGCCATTCGCGCATCGTTCGAAGCGCGTCCGCCGCGCCGCACTCTGCACATTATTTTCAACGTGAAAGTTGTTGTAGAGTCGTCTACCCAGGCCCGCGCAACCAGTGATGTCATATTGGTCACTGCCGACACCGCGGCTGCCGCCGTGCCGATCCTGACCCGGTTCGACGGAAGTTTTTCGGATGTGCTGCACCGGGTTGGGAACGAATGGCTGTTCGCCTCGAGGCGCGGACAAATCAACTCCAAGTGTGTGCTATGACTCAACCAGGCGAACAACTGTGGACTCCAACCGCTGCACGCGTCGATGCGGCGAATGTAACGCTCTTTGCGCAGTGGCTGGAGCGCGAACGGGGCTTGCAGTTTGCTGACTATGCCGCCCTGTGGCGCTGGTCTGTCGAGGACCTGGATGGCTTCTGGGGCGCTCTGTTTGACTATTTTCGGATCGACTGTTCGGCACCGCCCACCTGTGTGTTGGCCCGGCGGAGCATGCCCGGTGCACAATGGTTTCCGGGCGCCCGACTCAACTACGCCCAGCACATTCTGCGGCGGGAGCGCGATGGCGGCGATGCCTTGCTGTTCGCGAGCGAAAGTCGCCCGCTCGCACCCGTGAGTTGGCACGACCTGGGAGATCGGGTCCGCAAGCTCGCTACCCGCCTGCGTGCGATGGGAGTGGCACCCGGCGACCGTGTTGCGGCCTGGATGCCCAACATCCCGGAGACCATGGTTGCCATGCTGGCGACGACGGCCATTGGAGCAATCTGGGCCTGTTGCTCTCCGGATTTCGGCGAACGCGGGACCCTCGATCGGCTGGCGCAACTGCAGCCAAAGGTGCTGGTGTGCGTTGACGGTTATCGCTACGGCGGCAAGGCGTTCGACCGTCGCGCGGAGTTGCGCCGCATTGTCGCGGGGCTCCCCGACCTGCAGCAAGTCATCTACCTGCCCTACCTCAACACCGACTCACCGGACCTGCCGGGCATTTCAACAATACTCTGGAGCTCGCTCATGGACGGCCCAGCGGTCAGCGAGGCCGAATTTCGCTACGAGCAGGTACCCTTCGAGCATCCGCTGTGGATATTGTTTTCATCCGGTACCACCGGCCTGCCCAAACCCATCGTGCACGGTCACGGCGGGATCCTGCTCGAGAACCTGAAAAACGCCACGTTTCATTTCGACCTGCACCCGGGGGACCGGCTGTTCTTTTTCACCACCACCGGTTGGATGCTGTGGAACTTCCTGACCGGCACGCCGCTGACGGGCGCCATTCCAGTCCTGTACGACGGGCACCCCGCTCACCCGCTACCGGACCGGTTGTGGCAAATCGCCGACGAGGCCGGCGTGACCGTCTTAGGCGCAAGCCCCACGTACATCGATCAAATGGCCCGCGCAGGCATTGCGCCGGGTGAGCGCTACGGGTTAGCCCATCTGCGCACCATCAGCCTGGCGGGCTCGCCGGCCACGCCGGATTGCATGAGCTGGTTTTACCGCAACGTCAAACCGGATCTGTGGGTTGCCAATGGCAGTGGTGGAACCGACTGTTGTACGGGGTTCGTGGGTGGAGTACCGACCCTTCCGGTGCACGCCGGCGAGATTCAGGCGCCTTCACTCGGTGTCAGTGTCAGGGCGTTCGACGACCAGGGCCGCAGCGTCATCGATCAGGTGGGAGAACTGGTCATCACGCAGCCGATGCCGTCCATGCCGTTGCGATTCTGGAACGATCCGGGCGACGAGCGTTACCGGGAAACCTATTTCCAGGACTATCCCGGTGTCTGGCGGCACGGGGATTTTTTCAGGATCGCCGCGGATGGCCGTTGTGTTGTGTTGGGACGCTCCGATGCGACTCTCAACCGCTACGGAGTTCGCATCGGCACAGCCGAGATCTACAGGACGCTGGCCTTGCTGAGCGAGGTACAGGATTGTCTGATCGTCAATCTCGACCTGCCCAACGGCGGATTCTTCATGCCGCTGTTTGTAAAGCTCGCACCGGGAGTGACACTGGACCCCGGCATCGAGTCGAAGATCCGGGACCTGTTACGGCGCGAGTACACCGCCCGCCACGTGCCCGACAAGATCTACGCAGTCCCGGCGATTCCCTACACCCTGACCGGCAAGAAAATGGAAGTGCCGGTGCGCCGGATACTGATGGGGGTCGCGCCGGACAAAGCCGCGAATCCCAGTGCCATGTCCGACCCGACGGCATTGGAGTTTTTCATTCAGTACCGCGCACGGCAGCAGGATTACGTCCTCTGAGCGGGCACTGCAATCAGTATGCTACACTAACGATTGTTACGAATGGGGGAATACGCAATGGCAACGGTTCAATCGCAAGTGGCCGCTGCACCGTCCTGGATGCAGCTCGACTATTCCGCGGCTTCGGTGCGCACTCTGGCACGCAAGCCTGCGTTGTTTATCAACAACCAATGGGTCAATTCGACGCATGGAGCAACACTTGCCGTCGAGGACCCCTCCTCCGGCAAGGAGATCTGCCGCATCGTCGATGCCTCCGATGCGGACGTGGATCGTGCGGTCGCTGCCGCGCGCGCGGCCTTCGACGACGGGCGTTGGTCGAATCTGCCGCCGAACAAACGTGAACGCATCATCAACAAGCTCGCCGATCTGATCGAGTCGCATGGGGCGGAGCTCGCCGAGCTCGAATCCATCGATAACGGCAAACCCGTTGGCATGGCGAGGGTTGTCGATATTCCCGCCGCCGTGGACCACCTTCGCTATATGGCCGGCTGGGCATCGAAGTTGGGCGGCGAAGTCATCGAGCCGCAATCGACGCCGCGCGGCGCTTTTTTCAGCTACGTATCGCGGGAACCTGTCGGAGTCGCCGCCCAGATCGTGCCGTGGAACTTCCCGCTTCTGATGGCGACTCTCAAAATCGCGCCGGCTCTCGCGGCCGGCTGCACGCTCATCCTCAAGCCCGCGGAACAGACATCGCTCACAGCGCTGCGCCTGGCGGATTTTGTGGCCGAAGCAGGCTTCCCGCCGGGTGTCATCAATGTCATCACCGGCAACGGCCATACCGCGGGAGATCGCCTGGTCAAACATCCGGACGTGGACAAGATTGCGTTCACCGGGTCGACCGAAGTCGGCAAGATCATCAACCGGAACGCGACCGACTCCATGAAGCGCGTAACGTTGGAGCTCGGCGGCAAGTCGCCGGTGGTGGTGATGCCGGATGTGAATGTCGATGAAGTCGCGGCAGGCGCCGCCGGCGCGATCTTCTTCAATTCAGGTCAGGTGTGCATCGCCGGTTCACGCCTGTTTGCGCATCGCTCGATTTTCGATCGTGTGGTGGAGGGCGTGGCAGCGGCAGCGTCGTTCTGGCAACCGCGTCCCTCCCTCGATCCCCAGGGTCACATGGGTCCGCTCGTATCGAAGGAACAATTCGACCGGGTCATGCGCTACATCGACGCGGGCAAGCGTGACGGTGCCTCTGTTGCGGTCGGCGGCGATGCTCCGGCCGCAAACGGCTACTACGTCAACCCGACGGTGCTCGTCGACGTGAAGCCCAACATGAGCGTCGTGCGCGAAGAGATCTTTGGACCGGTCGTGGTGGCGCAGCGCTTCGAGGACCTCGACGAAGTTGCGAAAGCGGCAAACGACACTTGTTATGGCCTCGGGGCGGGCATCTGGACCAAGGATGTCTCGGCCATGCACCGGCTCGCTGCCAAAATCAAAGCCGGCACGGTGTGGGGCAACTGCCACGCCGTCATCGATCCGGCGCTGCCGTTCGGCGGCTACAAACAGTCGGGATTCGGCCGTGAGCAGGCTCGCCAGGGCGTGGAAGCCTACACCGAGCTCAAGACCGTCATCATCAAACTCTGAGCACCGGGTGTCGAGCGGGGGGCCCCTTGCGGGGCCCCCGCCGATCAGAATTTCTTCTTCCCCTCCACCCAAAGGGTGCGCGGTGCCGAAGGCAGGCCGTAGACCTGACCCTGGGTCGCGGACAGATCGAACATCTGCGTATACCAGAGCTTGTCGGTCAGGTTTGAGCCGACGACCGCGAATTCCCACTTGCCGCCGTCCGTCCGATACGTGACACGGCCGTTCAACACGTGATAGCCGTTGAGATAACTGTTGGCATCGTTGCTCGCGTTGGTGAAGTAGCCGGCGTTATAGGAATAGTCGAGGCGCGGGGTGACGGAGGCACCATTGGCCAGCAGCAGCTCGTATTGCGCGCCCAAACTCCACTTTGAAGGCTGGAAGCCCGGGGAGGACGCGCTCAGTGGGATACCGGCGGCCGGATTGATGGACTTGTATGAGAAATGCTGGTGGCTGTAGGTGCCCTCGAGTGTCAGACCCTTGATCTGGTACGTGGTCTCGAGCTCCGCGCCGTAGATATCGGCCGCGCCACCATTGACAGGAGCGGCACAGGGGAAGGCCGCATTGCCACCCGAGTAGGAGGGGCAACTCAACAGAGTGACCTGAATGTCCCGGAACTTGTTGTAAAACGCCGCGACATTGACCCGCAATGAATGGCCGAACCAGTCGGATTTCGCACCGACCTCGTAGGCCGTGAGCGTTTCGGGTCCGAAGGGCTGAACCTGGGACGGAATGAACGGCCGGGGGTTGCTGCCACCGCCCTTGAAGCCGGTCGAGACACTCGCGTAGGTCATGAGCGCGGGGTTCCACCGGTAATCGACATTGGCGCGATAGTCCACCTTGGAGCCCGAAAACTCGCCGACGGTTCCGGAGAAGCCGGGCGGGAAAAACACGCTGTCTCCCCCGCCGATCGTCGGCGGGTTCTCGCGGACGTAGGTGTAGGATTTCCGCTGGTGGGTGTAGCGCACGCCACCGTTGAAATTGAGCGCATCGGTGATGTGCCAGGTTGCATTGGCAAAAGCGCCGACATCGCGCTCGGCGACCGGGTCGTTGCCGAGGAACTCAAAGGAGCCGGGGAACACATAGTCCAGGACCTGCTGGGTGGGATAGGTCGTAACCTGGTTCAGCAGGTAGCCGCCCACCGCATAGTCCAGCAGGGTGCTCACTGAACCGTTCAGGCGCAACTCCTGGGTCAGCGTGTGATTCAGCAATTGGGAAAAGCCGAGTGAGCTGCCGAGCGGCGAGGCATCGTCGTCGTTGATCCACCGGGTATCGAACTCCCGGAATCCCGTTATGGATTTCAACGCGAGAGAATTCGCAAGCTTCCAATCCAACGTGAGATTGAAACCATAGCTCTTCGAATGCGTATAAGGCGCCCAGCAATAGGTATTGCCTGCCAGCCCCCGCGCGCAGAAGTTGGCATAACTGACATAGGGGTCCTTCGCAATGAAACGGCTGTCGTACGCCATGCCGGGCGCGTTACCGAGCAACGGCCCTGAATTCGCCACTCCGAGCAGCGCTCCGCCGGCGGTGGGATTTGTTTTCAACAGCGTGACCCCGGCCGATTCCGAATTGTCGACGGTCACATCGCCCGCGAGGTTCGCTTCGAAGTTGTCGCTGGCAAGCCAGCGCAACGCGACACGGGCGGCGTGATAATCCTTTCCGCCTTCGTGACCTGCCACGCAGCCGCCACCCGCCCCGCCGCCGCTGGCCGGAATACCGGATGCAGGGAAAGCGCAGCCGTAATCGACCCGGGTCACATACCCATCCTGTTGATGCGAGACTCCGGATACGCGCACGAACAGGCTGTCCTTGATCAGCGCGAAATCGCCCATCGCCTGTACGTCGATGAGACTGCGCTCGCCGTAGCTCACCTTGACCGAACCGGAACCATCGCCCTGCGGCTTGACCGAATACAGCTTGATCGATCCGCCCTCGGAGTTGGCGCCCGACAAGGTGCCCTGAGGGCCGCGCAGAATCTCCACCCGGTCGAGATCCAGCAGCGCGAAATTCGAGCTGGTGAGGCTGGTGTAGTACACATCGTCGATGTAAAGACCCACGCCGGGCGCCAGTGCCGGATCGAAATCGCCTTGGCCGATACCACGGATGGAGGACGTCATACCCGGACCGAATGCGCCGCCTGTTTCAACCAGCGTCACGTTGGGCGCCTGCTGTCCCAGATCACGCAATGACGTTTGGCCTCGCTCTTCCATCATTGCCGCGTTCACAGCGGTAATCGCAACTGGCGTGTCTTGTAATTTTTGGGAGCGAAACTGCGCCGTCACGATGATTTCCGACAGGCCGCCTTCCGGTTGACTGCTGTCGGCCGCAGTCGAAGGTTGATCGGCTGCCATCGCTGGTCCAACGCACACGGCAGCAGCGAACGCTGCAGCAGCCCACGGCCGCAAGATGCCGCGAACGACGGCTTGGATTGACCTGCTCATGAGTTTCACTCCCCCTAAGAGTTACTGCGATGTTGGTGTCAGTACGCGGCTGTCAGCCCGCGATTCAAGTCATTTCCCAGTAGAACAGTCCCCCGCTGCGCGCTTCCAGCCGCAGCCGCTTGCCCTTTTGTTCCAGGGCCCCCCGTACCTGAATGTAGTCGCTCCAGCGGGTGAGCCCTGTGACCCGCCCCGCTGGCGCGCTGTTGCGCAGTTGGCTCCATCGATTGGCCTGCTCATGCGCGACGTCGATCGAATTCCCGGTATTGGAACCGAGCCACGCCCGGCTCAGCGGCAACCGGCTGTCAAACACGCGGAGCGCGCCGCCCGGCGCCCCTCGCCTGCCCGCGGCGGCGGCTCCTGTCGAGAGGGTAGAAGCCAACACCGCGCTCGCCAGGAGCGCTCGGCGAGTGAGCATCATCCGCCTGTCTTTCCCAGATAGTGGGCGATGGCATCGAGCTCAGCGTCCGTAACGTCTACGCGAGTCAACCGCGGCATTGCAAGCTTTCCGCGCCGCACCACCATTTTGACGAAATCGACCGTGAGATCTTTGCGGTTCGTGAGCAAGCCGGACTCCGGCGCCGCGCCGGCGGCTACACGCTCCTTGGTCAGCAGATTGGTGCCCATTCCCCCGGGGAAATGGCAGGCGCCGCAACGATTCGAGAACAACACACGGCCATCCTTCCCCCCACTCTGCCGATCGCCTGCCGGCAGCAGCGTGCGCATTTGATAAGGTAGAATCGGAGGTGGTCCGCCGGCCGGGCCCTTCACGGCCGGCGGCGTGGGATCTGCCCGACACACCGCAGCAGCGGCAAACCAGACAAACAACAACGCGCGCTTCACGCGGGACCTCCTGTACCCGCCCGGTCCCGATATACCGACGGCCACACACCCTGTTTGCCGGGCGCAAGAATACCGTTGGGGTCGAGCGCATCCTTGACTCTTTCATTCAGCCTGCGCTGCGCGTGGCTATTGAAATTGAACGTGTCGTTGACGCCGTCCATCCAGCCGAGATGGGTGCGATATTCTCCGTAGCCGGCCTGCGCGGTTTCGCCAATCAGCGCATTGAAGAGCTTGCGGATATTGGCCACCTGCTGCGCG
>Ga0268264_10000450_pt1:35000-56138 | contig 56138 bp, 29 predicted proteins | sample KBSSwiS32_FD_190357 | JGI IMG/M metagenome (GOLD analysis project Ga0268264, IMG submission 190357) | Switchgrass rhizosphere microbial communities from Kellogg Biological Station, Michigan, USA - KBS Switchgrass S3-2 (SPAdes) (version 2) | ecosystem: Host-associated > Plants >... | reverse complement strand
TGATATTGTAAAAATTCTGTGTAAAGCCATCATTGTCAGAAGGGAGCAGGAGATACACAACTCCTTTAGATATCAAAAGTTGCATAATAATCTGACAAGTAAAGAACTACATATGAAAAAAAAAAGGCATCACTGTAGTGAATTTTCGAAAAAAGAAAAGAACGGAAGCAATTGTTCCAATTTGCATCAGTATTTACATGAGATTATGGGATGGACATAATGGAAATTTCTACTAAAAAAAAGTGTTAGACAATACAACAAACTAATGGCATGCGCATCTTTAATCACCATGCATCACATGTTCTGCTTAAGATTCGATAATGGAAGATAAATTAGGCATAGAAAATCCAATTCAAATATCTAAAAATAAAAAGAAAAGAAAGAAGAGAACGAAAGGAGAACAGAACTTTGTATTTGGTAACTCTCCTGTAGTTATGTTTAACCTTGAATGCAATTTATAAATTCGACAGCAATAGTCCCTCGGACTCGAAAAGTAATAACGAAAATGGCTAATCCAATAGCAGATTCCGCAGCTGCCACTGTTGGAACTAATGAAGCAAATGATTGACCCATCATATCATCCAAAGAAACGGAAAATACCAAAAAGTTCAAATTGACAGCTAATAACATTGATTCAATTGGCATTGACATAATAAGAATATTTCGTCTATTAAGGAGGATTCCCCGAATACCTAAAATAGAGATGATCATAGAAAAAGTGAAATATTTTATAGGATCCGTTTCGGAAACATGGAATGTCAGAGAAATTCAAATTATGTGAGGCTTAGAAAGAAGTCCTGCGTAGAGTCCAGGGAGAGCCTATTTTTCTTTTTTCTCTAGTTACCCTTTTTCCTTCTCAAACAACGCGTTTGATTTCCTTCCTTATACCAAATTCCATCTTTCTCTTGCCGATCACATCCAAGGCATTTCGTCGGAATACATCCTGTCTTTTCACCTTTGTAGTCCTATGCATAGTCAGTACTATAGCCTCACTAGTCCTCGTCGAGGAATCTCCTTGCCGCCCTAGCCCTAGAAGTTTGAGATCGTGCCCGACCGTTTTGGAGTCTGTTCAGGAGCTCCTTCAGCGCCCGGGGATTGACGTCGGACTGGAGTCGGCTCAACATGAAATCAAGCATGGTGCGATAGTCTTCTTCACGGAGCTCCTCTCCATTCTTCAGAGTAATATCACGCAATGTGTCCAGAATCTGGGCGTGACAGGCGTGGGCCTTTTGTAGAGAACTTTCCTCTCAAAGAGAGAGAGGTCGTCCCTCCCAATCAAAAGAAGGAGGGTTCTGTTCTGCTTCCGCTGCCGCTCCAGGCATTGGAGCGGGAACCTGCGCTGGAGGGATTGGAGCGGGATTCGGATGCCGCTCTTGACTGACCACTGCTTCCGGGGGAGCGGTCTGCTCCCGGGATGCAGAGTCACAGTCAGCCAGAAATTGAATAGCTCTTCTTCCGAGTTAGTGGATCCGGAGGGAGGCATTGAAGGGCCTGGGTCCCCCATTCCGTCCCAGTCGGACTCGGAGCGAAGCATCTCCCAACAAGATTTGAAAAAATCATTATCCCCAACCTAGGGCTGGTCGAGTATGAAGAAAAGAGCTATATGGGATTCGGATTACCGAAATTGGATTTCCTTTTCGTGCCATATGTCGCTTAGACTTTACTTTTGCCCCTTTCTGCCCTTTCCTCTATTTGTTCTATAGGGTCTTCGTCTCCGTGTAAAAGCAAACTCTCCAAATTTATGACCAACCTTTCCTTCAGTGATCTTACAACGAACAGGAGTTTTTCCATTGTAAATGAGTACGGAGCAATCAACGAATTCCGGCGAAATAGAAGATCTACGTGACCAAATTTTCCTGCTCATCAGACTTTCTCTGTTCTTCTTTATTCTAAACAGGAAAGCATCAACAAAACTTCCCTTCCATATAGATCGTCGTGGCATGAACTAAATTCTGCGTTTCCCCACCCCCACTACTGCCCGAAATCCTGCTTTGGTGGGCTTCCCCCAAGGTGACACCGAAGGTCTACCTCCTTTCGTGCGCCCCTCACCTCCTCCATGAGGATGATCCACTGGATTCATTGCAACACCACGAACAATGGGGCGTCTGCCTAACCACCGGCTTTGTCCTGCTTTTCTAAGCTTACGTGCACCATGGTTGGGATTGGAAACTATACCAATAGTAGCTCGGCATCGGGAATCTATGAGTTTTTCAACACCCGATGGTAGCCGCACAAGACATTGTGGGGCTGGCTCCTTAATTATTATCGCATAAGTTCCTGCGGCCCGAGCCAGCTTTGCGCCTTGACCTGGATGACATTCAATATCATGTACCCATGTTCCCATACGTATATCAGCTAATGGTATGCTATTTCCTACTTTTGAATTTAGATTGAATATATCGTATCTATAAGCAGGGGGGCGTGGCCAAGAAGCAGCCAGCTGACTGCCCCCTTCAACCCGACCTTTATTCACTGTGCGAACAAGCTCTTGGAACCGAAGGTATGTATGAGCATTCTGGGCAGGTCGCAAGAAGCCGCTTTTAGAAGGTTTGGAGCAATCGCAATTTATCACCATATTACCCGCTTCCAATTGATGACTGGCTAATATATAAGTGTTGACCTAAGCCCCTGTGCAGTGGCTCGGCTCCCGAACCGTACGTGAGCAGCCTCGTACGGCTCTTCCTAAGAAGGTCGAAGCCCCTCTCTATAAAAAAGTTCGAAAAAGCCTTCGCCCTCCTATTCAACGGGGCTATTAGAGAAGCAGCTTCGTTCCTTGACTTCTTTGCTTTTTATTTTGGAAGGGTTTCGTTTCTGATACCGGCTTTCTTAGTTACGAGCTCACTTTCGCTGACTTCTTCCTTAGTGTAGTCTCGGTAAATACTTTAAGACTCCGTTCCTTAGCCTAGTATATATCCACAGCTGACGTGACTCCGTACCGACGCCTTTCCCTTTGTAGACGGATAAATGAGTCTGTAACCTTCGCTTTTCTCCTTTTACGAGCTGTTTTTCCAGTTCCTTAGTATTACTTAAAAAAAACCTACTCTGTCATTTCATAACCTTAGCCGAGCCGAGGCTAAGTGACTTCGTAACCTTAACGTACTTTTTTCATACTTTTTCCCATCAGGTCTAACGGGCTTTCGTCCCTTCGCCTATAGGCGGCGGCTTGGCTTCGCTATCGCTCATGACTTGGTATAGAAATCTCTCCGTGTAGTGTAGTGGTCGGCCTTCCCATCTCCATGCCTCCTTCCTTACTTTTCTTATAAGCCCTTGACTATGCAAATCTAAAGGACAGGGGGCTGTTCACCTTTGCTTTTGAAACTTAGCTAAAATTAAAAAAGAAAGAAAAACTCAAGACTCTAGTAAAGGCAAACGGGGCTCCCGGGACGTCTGGCAGAATGCTTGGCCTCCTGCGCCAGAAGCGACACCCGAAGGGTGAGCTTCTGGCGGTTAGCTTAACGTCAGTAGGCATTCTGGGCTGGAAGGAGGCAAGCAAATGAAGGGAGGCATGGAGGGCCAACTACAAGAAGCAAAGCTTTGTAGAAGCTTCTAGAGGCATGAAGGTAGGAAGGCCGACCACTACATAAAGCGTAAGCAAGCACTTGCCTTGGGAGCAAGCTACCTTTCTTTGATCCACTTTCCCGGGCAGGGAAGAGAACGAAAAAAGGCAAAAGATAGTGGCCGTGGTGGATTCGAGGATCTTACGCGGCGGAGCGAACTCTTCTATCGTCTTTAATTTCCTCTGGCGGCCGGGCAGCACCCCTTCGATCCATCGTACTAGAGCGATCCGAGAAGAACGATTAGGGTCATATTCGATCCTTTCCACAATGCCAATAGACGAAGTGCTTCGTTTTTTTCGCTGCAATCGCTTCGATCCACCCCCTCGGTGAAAAACTGTAATACGCCCGGAAGAATTCCTCCCTGCGGACTTCCCCGTACTCAAAGTGAAATGTCTAAGTGCTCTCCCCTTTAGGCTTTGTATCATTCTATCTCTCGTCATCACTCGATCAAACCTCTACTTCAATGGAAGCTCCTCCTACTACTCCTCCTTATCCTTCTCACTCGTCGTTTCGTTGGTCTTTTATTGGTCATTGATTGTTTAGCCTCTTTGACAAAGTTAGTAAGAAGAAAAAGTTCTATTATCTGTTCTTTAGTTGGTGATGGCAACGCAATCACTCGAGCTTTTGTCGGCCCAGGCCAGACTTTATTTTCAGGTTTTGCTTTAATGAGGGTCCGGATCCCCTGAGATGTTTTACCAACCAAGGCCAGAATGTCATAACCAAATGGACTCAACATTTCCAATGCTCGCCGGCAAACCGTGAAAGTAGTGGCGATGGGGCTCTTGATAGCTACAAGGAAGTCGTCCGCATAACGAGCATAGCGGATCAGGATGTAAACCCGTCGAACCTTTAGTCGAGACCAGCGAATGTGACTCCCACTCCGTCACTCTTGGAGCACCACATCCTACACTGACGAGTTCAGCCGAACACACAAAAACCAATTAAGCTAGCTAGAAGTGTAGATCTTACTTACAACCCACTTTACTGTTCCCTCTATCCTTCCATATTCCTAAACTCTCAGTTAACTTACTATCTGTTAGTCAGCTTACTGATCATGGTTGCCTTATTTCTTTTGATGCCTCTTCTTGCACTGTGCAGGATCCGTCTGATTGGTCTTGGCCATCGCCGTAATGGGGTTTCTCTGATGGATTATCTACATGTGCCTGCTCACTCTGCTACTGCTCTTACTAGTGTCTCTTCCTCCACTAGTAGTTTTTAAACTTGGCATCGACGCTTGGGCCACCTATGTGGTTCACGTCTTACTAGTCTTGTTCAGAGTGGTGTTTTAGGTCATGTTCCTAATCTAAGTTAGTCTCCTTGTGAAGCTTGTGTTTTGGGAAAGCATGTAAAGCTTCGTTTTCGTTCTAGTAACTCTAGGTCTATGTCACCTTTTGACTTAGTACACTCTGAGGGGACCTGCACCTTTGATTTCTAAAGGTAGCAATGGAATAGATAGAACATAATTTTGATTGATGATTTCTCTCGTTTCACTTGGGTTTACTTCATGCATGCTCGCTCTCAACACCTTGTAACCTGGTTTGGCAAACAGTCTTGACTCATCAAACGTAACCTACCCTGTTCCCTCGGCTGGCACGACATAGAACGGAACTGCAATTGGCTCGGCTGGATCCATTCCCTACTCATTCTAGTTTATAGTCAGGTTTGCGAGCTGCCTTGGGAAAGAGAAGAAGGGATCAAAAAAATAGCACCAGAATCTCATACATTGGTCCTGGTAAATCCTTTTTTTCAAAAAATCAATAGTATGAAATATTTCATGAACTTACTAAAACGAAAAGGTTCAGGAAGGAAAAAGGGATTACGCTATTTATATATATCTAATTTTTACCAATCCTACTTGAATTGCTATTTAACCATAAAAAGCTATTTCAATAGGAGTTCCAATTGTATAGTTAGAAAGAACATCACGAAAATATATTCTAAGTTTAAATCAAGGAGCGATTCGCAACAATCAGTAGTTATTCGTTTTGCTTTATTGTTAGTAAATCACTATTGGATTTTTTCTAGCAAAAAAGAAAAAATCTTAGTAATCAGTAATCGTTCTTGGATTCAAAGATTTTTCTTTGTCTATTTTACTTTTAGTCGAATTCCTAATTGTTTTAATTGTGTAATCTCCAATTATGGAGATTGGTAATCGACTCAAAGCAATTTTATTCTAATTCAATTCATGACGATCATAAGTAGAAAGTTCATATTCTTCAGTCATTGATAAACAGTTTTTTGGACAGTACTCAACACAGTTACCACAAAATATACAAACTCCGAAATCAATACTATAATTAAGCAATTGTTTCCTTTTAATATCCTTTTCAAATCTCCAATCCACAAGGGGTAGATCTATCGGGCATACGCGAACACATACTTCACAAGCAATGCATTTATCAAATTCAAAGTGTATTCGCCCCCGGAAACGCTCCGATGTAATTGCTTTTTCATAAGGGTAGTGAATCGTTATAGGTAAACGATTTGTGTGGGATAAGGTAATTATGAAACTTTGACCAATGTATCTTGCGGCGCGTATTGTTTGTTGACCATAACTAATGAACCCAGTTAGCATAGGGAACATATTCTAAATATATATGAAAAAGGTATGTTTCTTTCTCTTGTTTGAGAGAACTTTTGAAAATATTATTACTGTTATTGTATTATCTTATTTATAGTGAAACTAGTTGGGAAGAAGTTGTTAATAAGAGATTGCCCGGAGAAATAGGTAAAAGAAATTTCCATCCAAGATTTCATAACTGATCCATTCTCATCCTGGGTAAAGTCCATCTTATTGTGATAGAAATGAAGAGAAGAGGTAAGAGGAAATTATACAGGCTTGCCTACAATCCCTTTTCTTGTCAGAAAAGCAATTTCACCCCTAACTTAAGATGCTTACCTACCACTACTACTGGCTGGAGGCAATGGCTTTAGGATATGCCCTGACCGAGCTACGTATCTTTCCTATGGGCAAGACCCAAGGTGAAAAAAAAGTACTAGGAAGAAATGTGCTTTTTGTGCGTGCTTTTTTTCTAGCAAAAGCAAATAATCTTGCTGCAATAGAATTTTGAAAAAGCTTTAAAAGAAAAAGAGCAAAAAGGAAAAAGGAACTTCAAAATCCCGCCTCCTTGTTAGGAAGGAAAAGCCAGAAAGCAAGGAGGTTTGGTTTACGTATGGTGGAAGGTTACATTTTCCAGTCGGAACGACGGAGCTCTAAATAAAAGGTATGAAATCCAATCCCTTATCTTTCTTAAGCGTAGGGATGAAAGCCAAGAATGAAGTCGTCTCATCTCGTATGGTAGCCTATTCTTTACCTCTCGTTCCTGGGTTGGATGCAACATTTCTCTGATGTTATAGATAGGTGAGTTGAGCAATACTAGTTTTCGAGGATTTCCACAAGTCCGTCCGAGTTGAGGGGCTAGGGCTTGAATCCGGTCGGTTGTCCGAGTCCACAAATTCATTTATGTAAGCCAGCTCTAGATCTCTGGGTCTCCCTTTTACCCCTCTAATTCCCTTGGGATAAGGTTCCAGTTAGTGAGAGAGAATGTACTTTCACTGATTGGATTGTTCCAGCTGACACTTCGCCAAGCAGAAGCAGGAATCTTGTCCTTTCTTTCCGCCCACCCAACTATAATAAGAGTTATAAAGCTCAATCCAAGACATGAAAGCGGATAACCAAGGTAGTGTAGTCATTGGTTGGAGGAGAGCTAGTAGATCGGACACCTTCGCCAAGCCTGAAGAAAGTAGGTAGCGCCGAGGTTATCACACCAGATTGTAGGAGGGGAAGACGAAGTACAGCCTAGTTCAGAGAGTAACGATTGAATCCAGGTTAATTCAGCAGCAGCTAGAGCAATACTCCGATATTGATTTGATTCTCCGCTACCCACCAAGGTAGAAGATTGCTTGATCCGCAAAAGAAGTATGCTTTATTTGCTTATAGAAAAAAAGTATACGCTTTTTCAGGGAAAGATAGACAGTCTATCATATGGAATAGGGCATTCAGCAGTTTGAAGAGGTAGCCTTTTTAAGTAGCTGTCTTGTAAGCAAGCGCCATAAGTTCAATCTATCTTTTTACTTCAAAGCAAGGCTATCCATTTAGCTTGTGATGATTGTTAGAATACTGGAAATCTTAACCGGTAGGAAAGTGCCTTAGCCAATTATGTTTTTTTTCTTGTTCTGTTCTTGGCAAGATTAATATGAATTCAACTCAACCCATTTCCCAAACAAGAGCTTTAACCGATTTACCGATTTACTACCTTTTCTTGGAATTGAAGGTCAGATACTAAAATCGAGGGGCGGTTCTTGTTCGTGCTAGCTAACGTATAATTGGTTTTCCACTTTGAGATAGAAACATATGCAAGCCTATCCGAACTTGCGATATAGAGCACAAGAAACATGACCCATTTTAGGCGCTATACGGCTACTTTTCCTAGATTTTAAGAAAATGGATCGGACGAAGCCCTTTTCGTGCGATAGATCACTGATTTCTGGCCTTTCTGATCGGTTCTATGGACCAGGACCGGATTCTTCTCGATTTATCTTAGAATGGCTCCTGAACCCTTTGACGCAATAGGAGTTGTTCCCAGTACTACTTGGTTGTTCTGAAGCATCCTTTCTTTCGAAAGACATGCGAATGAACTACGCATTCGACCCTTATCAACTAGGTCATCACTTGTACCAGGTCTTAGAAAGGCAGCTGCGGCACGTCTTCTCTATGGAGAAAAACCAACCAAGAGGCGATGGAACCCTCAGTTCCAATATTGCCCCGGGCAGTACTGGCCATAGACTTGAGCGCAAAGGACAAGAAGGCAGGAGCTGGTAGACAATTCTTCACAAATGCTAGGTGCACGAATGCTATCGAGTACTGTGGGAAGGTACTCACGCTAAACCGACAGTGACGCTGGCTCCATACCGGATATGATTGGTATGGTAATATGACTGTGGCCCGCTGGAGATGAAATATTCTTCAGTGGTTAGGAATCTATTCCTTTCTAAGGAAGGTCTATAAGAACTGTTTCTTTCCGAGGTTTCCCCGAGGAAGGCTGAACCACACTGGGCTAACTTGAATCTGTTTACTTCACTTCTATTTGCTCCTCCCCTCGGTGCATATTATCATATAGAAAGAAACTTAGCGTAGCGATTCCGTATCTAGTTTGTGTCTTATTATTCAACTATTTGGTGTGGTGGAGAAGAAGAATCCACAAATCAAACGAGAAAACGGATGCGCGTTAGCGCAACGGCTTTCGCGCTAGTTGCTCAAAAAATCGTATAAAAATCAATCCCTGTATTAATGGTTCTGGCGGGGCAGTGGGCGTGGGACTGTAAATCCTCTTTCGTTCGCTGGGCCTGGGCCCTTTGGACTGTAAATCCAAACGGAGTTAGTGGTTCGATTCCACTCATGAACGAGAGCGAGACTGAACGAAAGAAAATGCAAGTGAAACGAGACGAGAATCCAATTTTAGGCTTATTTCCTAAAAGCGGTGGTTCTCGCCTCCCTGTGCCGCGGGGTGGGCGACTGCGGTTCGAGTCTTTTTCGATCGGGTAGATCCATACCATATGTTCCGGGGGGGAGACGAGGTGTAGCGCAGTCTGGTCAGCGCATCTGTTTTGGGTACAGAGGGCCATAGGTTCGAATCCTGTCACCTTGATGTGGTATTCACAGGGGCCGAAGTGCAAAGCCCCGTAGCCTATCCGTGGTCGGGAAGGCAGGCGAAAAGCACGCACAAAAAAAAAAGAAAGCTAAAATCTTTTTTTTTCTTTTCTTCTTTTGAAACCCATTATCAGGCTTTTGCTTTTGATATTCTATATCTATATAATATTATAAAGCTATTTCACTGGTTTGATTTACATACCTCAGTCATGTTATTTGTCTAGCCTTCAATCAGAATAGCCTCTCCACCGGTTCCGAAGATTCTTTCGGCATCAATGTGCTTTTGGAATCTTCCTATGAAACAAATAACATTAAGGAACTGTTTAGGAAAGAACAGGCCTCAGTAGAAAGCGAGCTTTTTCGCGTATAGCCAACCTCGAAGCCCAATTAGCGCACGGGCTGCCCCCTCAACTCAACCCTGGCGAGTACGCTAACTTGGTCAGGGAGCATTTAGACGGTGCAGTTAGTATTGACCACTACCGCCAAGTCCATAATTCCTAAATTGATGAAGTACACATAATGGAGCTCAAAAGCCGATTACAAAATCTACTTTTTGAGCATCTTGAAACCGCACATAAAAAATATTATGAATGAATCACCTTACAATAACATACGAGAGACTGCTTTCGATTTTTTTGAACAACAAGTCGAACCTAATGAACAATTCCATTCAAAGGAATGTTCTAGAGGGGGGCGCTTTTCCACTATATTCGCGATATTGAACAAAATGGAAGAAATTCTTCACGATTTCTAGAGTTCCGGGATTACTTCACTGATATCGATTTTAGCCTAAGCACGGCCTCTAGGTTAGTTCAAAGTGTAGTACAACGAACTATCGATACACCGAAAACGAGTAAAGATGGGTACATAAAATGAAGACATCGTGGATTACCCAAATTGGGACGACGATAGGACATTTCACTTTCTTTCGCAATATTTCTGATCATGACTCAACCACTAGGAAAGGGGATTGCTTACTCTCAGCCACGTTTTTCGCTTATGCTTAGTCAAGTGAGGATTCCATTCGAAGTAACGTAACAGGAGCACCATCTTCAAAACTTCTCGGGATCCGGAGTTTATCGAGAAAAGGTCCCATCCTTCAATATCATGATTGGGTCAACCAGGCCAGATCATAAGTGAAATAGTTTGATCGGGTCGACCAGGTCAGGCCCGATCATGAGTGAATAGAAAATCGAAAACGTACATAGCTGTTCCAGCGGAAATACTTTGTTTAATTCTACCACTTCTACTAGGAGTAGCCTTTTTAGTGCTAGCTGAACGTAAAGTAATGGCTTTTGTGCAACGTCGAAAGGGTCCTGATGTAGTGGGATCGTTCGGATTGTTACAACCTCTAGCAGATGGTTTTAAATTGATTCTAAAAGAACCTATTTCACCAAGTAGTGCTAATTTCTCCCTTTTTAGAATGGCTCCAGTGGCTACATTTATGTTAAGTCTGGTCGCTTGGGCCGTTGTACCTTTTGATTATGGTATGGTATTGTCAGATCCGAACATAGGGCTACTTTATTTGTTTGCCATATCTTCGCTAGGTGTTTATGGAATAATTATAGCAGGTTGGTCTAGTAAGACGGGGGGCGGCCGTTCGGTCGCCTATGATATACGGACCAATTGGTCAAAAATGGGTTTGTGCCGCAGGTGTTGAACGATCTACTCTACACAGGTGTGGGCTTACAGGGCTAGGGCTCATAAACCCTTTCTTTCATTCATCAAGGGGTCGGTCACTTTTCCGGGCCGGGATCGAGAAGTGGAAGTCATAAAAAATTCTCTTCGCACCCCAGATCAAGAGGAAAGGTAGCTTGTCAAGCTGGTCTCACTATTGGAAATTCTAGCTTTCTTTTTTTTCACCGGCTCTTCTTCTTTGTCAACGCTACTAAGGACCTGACGGTTCGCCTACTTGATGAATGAAAGAACATGAGAAAGGGTTATAAAAGAAAAGGCGACGAAAGTCTACTACAGTACAGTCAAAGTCAGCGGCTGAGTTTGCCTAGCCTCGCCTACTATTTTTTTTTTGTAGGCGAGCGAGTTAGAGAAGAGGCTTAGGGATAAGAGAGTGTCGGTGCGTACGTAGCCTTCATTCTACTACGCTACACAAAGTCACTTAGCTCGACGTTAATTAAGAGAGTAAAGGAGGAATACCCTACATAGAAGAACCGCTGTTCGCTTACAAAGGTATAACCTTTCGCTCCCCGGGGCAAAGCTGCTTCGCACCACTGATAGACTACTTAATTAAGATTCCATTTCAAAGGCGCTACTTTGTTTCGCAAGCCTTTGTCATTGTCAGTCAACTAAGGTTGGCCCTCGGCCCCCTGCGAATCCGTAAATCAGAGAGCATGCCGCAAAAAAAAGGATGGTCCCCTATGCATTGAATTCTTTCCGGAACGAATCGAATTCAAGTACCTGACCCCCCATCATGGTGAACCTCTCCTTGTGATCGGGATGAGGTAGATGCCTCCCAGCCGGGGGGCGGATCGAATCGGAGTTTCCTTAGGTAGCCACCGACCTACAGTTCTCCTTAAACTTCTGTGCTTGGTGGAAAAGAAGCGAACAAAGGTACGCTCGCTTGCTGTCTTGTTCTCCGCCGCGGACTGGGATCGCTCGCCAGCTAGGCCCTCTAGAAAAAAGTTGGAGCAACATTGTATGAGAACATATTACCCATCTTCGGGGACAAGGGGCGGAACGACCTCTCGATCTACTTACTGCAGCCCAGGACGGGCGTCGTCGTCTAGGCGTGACTTCTTGTTTTGATCTCCCCTACGCCTAGGACGTTGTCTGGGCCAAGAGCCATAGTTAGTTGCTGTTTCCATTTGGTTCTTCTTTCTCGTTGTTGATACCGGCAAGACCCAGCCAGATGATGATGTCTGCTGGTTGGTAGTGAGAGGACTCTTAGTACCCGCAAAAAAAAGGGCGCTGGTGAAAAAAACAATCATGTGATTTAGTTTCTTGCTCTCCCTTAGCAGCGGGAAAGGAGTCTATCTATCTGCCTAGCTTTGGTAGATTTCCCCCAACGCAATTCAAAAACGGAAATTCCACGAATCCCTGAGGTGGATAAGTCCGACGACTCAGCAGCAGTGCGGAATTGAGTTTCTGGTCCGGTGGATCTGATCTATAGTTTGGGGGCAATACATACCAAAAGGTTCGAAAGAAGGAAGGCGCAGTATATAACCAACCCGCCCATAGCCGGTCTAACTGCTGAGAGAGAAAAGTGCTTTTCTTTCCCTAAGAGTCCTCGAGTACACACAGCTATTGCTGATCCTTTGCGAGATCAGGATGAGACCCTTCAGAATTTCTAATCAATCCATGTTAGGTCAACATCGAGACAGAGCATCTCAGTTGGCTCTGTCAAGGAAGTGAAACAGGCATTCCTAGGTTGAGGTTACCATAGGATTGACCCTCAGTCAGGCCTCCGATTCCAAGGAGTTGATTCAGCAAGTTCCCCGTGCTACCCCGCGGGAAGTCTAATCGGATCAATCGGTGGTTCCGTAATGAGTAGTCGAATACACATTGAGGGGGCCTTGCCTCCTCCTTCCCGCCCACACCTTCATTCTTTTCCTCCTCTGATCTTAGAAAGCATACTAAACTTCACTCCAATCTTTCTCCATTAGCAACAAGAGCTGCTCTATCTATCGGCCCTTGATGAGTAAGCTTAGCTATACCGCTTAGGTTGCAAAGCTGCAAGCTCCCTTCTAATGCGTTATTAGGCTGCTTGGAGCCTTCTCGCTTAGTAAGCCGCCTTCGGCCTGCCTATTTACTCGTCTAAACTCGTCACACAATGAAGCGCTTTTGAAAACCTTCCCCGAAAAAGTGGGTATAGTCTTCTATTGCCATGTACATATCAGCGGGCAGTGGGATAAGTCGAAGCATGCCAGAACCTTCTTTAGTAGTGAGCCGTACCGACTAGCTCCTAGCAAGGGCTTCAAGATCACAGTAATGCCTGCCAAAACTTTCCTTGGGTACGAATGTCATGTTCAAAGCAGGTTTCTCTAGACACCTTGGAAAAGATCACTGACGAGCTCAATCTCAAAGTGTGAATGAAATTATCAGTTTCATCCTCTTTATGAGCCTGAGATCATATGGGTCAACAATTCTCATTTCTTAGTTATAGAAAGCCCTTCTCAAGGAAGTGAGCCACTCAATCTGAGCCAGCGGATTCTCATTCAGCTGTGCCGGTGTGCAAAGCAAGCACGCTTAGACAACGATGTCCAATCTTTGGTCTGCCCATTAAGGGCTGACTCCGCTAGGCAAGAGGACTACTACTGGGATTATTCTATTACTAATTGATGACCTGGGGGGCTACTCTTCTTTCTCCACTACAGATATTGACTGACCTGTTGATAGGATAGCGGGGGCAGTAAAGAGGAGAGGAGGAAAAAGAAGTAGAGTTAGGTTCTGTTCTTGTGTGTAAGCCCTCGGTCGATTCGTCTGCTCATTCACAGCGTATGATTCTTATCCAATTGCTTCTTCTGAAAACGCGGCGTCGGTTAATCTTTCTTATTCTCCCTTCGGGGCTCCTCATGTTGCTACTAATAGAAACAGTTCGGACCTTGCTCATACAATCCTCGGGACTACTATTGGTTAATCTTTGTCCTCCCTAGGGAAAGTAAACAAGACGAGACTTTTTGGGAAAGACAGGGTTAGCGCCCTTTGGTAGCCTTCCAGTTCAGCTACAGCGAGCTCTTCACTTGATAGAAGAGCGAGACATAGCGGAGGAAATGGTGCTTTGTCGATCCTAACTCCTTGCTTCGGAATGCGATTACCTACTTTCCGCCTCACCTGTCGATTAAAGAATTCAACCAACTAGTTGGAGATGGCTGCTTCGAGCCCCACCTTTGATATCCAGTCGTGTGCCTGCCTTCTTGGATATGTTTATTTCGATGAGGCCGCTCTGATCGGGATCTGACTCCACTAATGTAACCGTTTTCGTACCATGTTTTTCACCTAGGGCCTACGCTTTTTGAGTGTAGCCTATCTTCGTGCTGGAATGGTTTTTTCTCCTCCCTGAGGTCGGACTGTTGCACCTGTCAACTCCGGCATTCCCAAGGCATCGCATATCCGGAAGGGAGCAAATACGATCAACTGTTATAGATTGACTTCTCCTGTTGCTTGATTTGGTGAGTCAAGTGTGTTTCCGACTCCTGCCAAGCTTAAAAAGAGGAAGGGCAGTCTTCCAAGCAAACCCATGAATTAGCAAAAACTTCCACTCTCGAATCGGGCAATCAAAGGTCAAGCCGGTCAAGGTCAAAGCGGTCAAAGACAAGCTGATCAAAGGGCCAAAGCCAAGTCGGTCAAAGTCAAGCCGGAAATCTCTCTCCTCAACTTGTAAGTGGAGTAAGAGTACAATCCTCCACATCAGTTAGGCGGACCCGACTCCACGCAGGTTGAAGAGGAGAAAGTAGGCCGCCCCGCCCCAACCTCGACATTAGGATCGCCACTGACTTCTGAAGGCAAGGCAAGCCTCGTGCTTACACGGAGATTAGATCCGCTTTGATGTTGATGATGACACTGCTGATTTCGACCAACGACCTCAAAAAGTCGACCTTCATGGATGATCCCTAGCCCACATCTCATTGGCAGCTATAGATGCCGGCACTGATCAATATCTTCCTGACCCGACAGAGAATAGAATGGAGTAGGAACACGAAGAACTTATATGTAATCTAATATTCTTTTATTTGAATACTAGGAATCGCACCTGAATTCCATCAATCATTCGGTTAGAAGTCCACTATTTCATCCTTGATGTTTCAATCGAAGGAGATACTCTATTTCACAATCTATCCATCTGGATTCCTCTTTTTAAAGTCCTGGATCCTGAAAAAACAAGAAAGAACAGAATGAGAACTAAGAGTTCTTTCAGTCGAGCAGTTGAGGGAACGAGTAAGATACGTTTGTCAGTCTACTATTCTTTCGGGAAGGAATTGAGCCTCAATCATCATACGCAAAGAAAGAAATCCTTCGAGAGCGAGAACATTCAGAGTTAGTAGTTGAGTAAGTATAGATTCACTCCGATTACCAAACGGGCGACTTTACAACTTAGGGAGCAGCAGGCCTTGTGTTTGTGGTGAAGTGGAATCTTTTCAATATGAAAATAGGTGGTATCCAAAAGGACAAAAACTGCAACTAGGGATCTGGTGGACTACTGTCATGAGTCACAAGGCATTGGTAGACTGACTCACTCAGATGTTTGGCTATTTCACCTAAGGAGTATGTCTGGATGGATGGCTTCACAGTCAAAGATGGTAATTCCATACCTCATCTAATTCACCAACGTGACCAACCACAATGTATCAAATCTCCGCAATGAAAAGCTGGTTTTTTGAATAGCAGGAGGACTTCCGGTTGTGGTTATGCAAGTCCCACGCACGGATCAAATCCAATAAATAAAGAATTGAAGCATGCTGCATGCACTCGTGAGACTGTCAAACCTACTGAATTGATGGAACAAGAGCAATTCGAACTTGATTTTTGACTCATGGGCAGGACATCTGAAAGAGAAAATTTCGATGCCAACCACCTGGGCTGTGAATCGTTCAGGTAGGCATCTCGGGACCAAAAATCTGAATCAAGGGCATGACCGAAACCGGTGATTAATGCTTCACCCTCGGAGCTCTTAGAAAACTTCCTTTTCTTTGAGAAGTAGAACAAAGTACCTTTAGGAGACCTAGTTAGTGACTGGGCAGGACAGGTCAGCAGGTCTTTCATGAACAGAGGAGCCAACGAAGAAAGATAAGCATCTCAGTAGTAGCCAGATGCTAATGAATTGAATAAAGTTGTTTGCCTACCCGCCGTTAGAGTTCTCGCAGACGCTATTGATGGTCTTGTTGGCCTATCCGATGCGGATCTCCTCAACGTAGAAGCTAAACCAGTAGCCGGTGTGACAGAGAGTCATATTAAGGATAGGGCTAATGCTTTCCCCTTGAACCCCTTGCAGAAAAAGTAGGAAAATGGACTGAAATTGTTGGATTAGTGGATTTGCAGTATCTCAACAATCAGAACTGCGAATATTCCATCATCCAAACTAAGCTTCCTCAGATCCTAACCCATTGGTCATTATCGAGCCTCGTGACTCCGGCTGTGTTGATATCTTCGTATTACCTGTTCTCATTTTATCTATCTGGTTATTGCTTGATGTGTTGGTTGGTATTTCACTATTTTTATTTAAGTAGAAGTGATTTCTTCCTCATTAGCTCCATTTTTCTTATCATTTGCATCTTGTGATGAATGAAGTGAACTTGAGCTCTCTAGTGCTTCTATTTTCTCTTCGAAAGCATTTACTAGTATTCGATGAGGAAAGACCAGAAAGACAAGTGATATGAACTGGTTTTGTATCCACCCACTTTCCTTCGTTATCTTCAACTCTTTCTCTTTTGGTAGAGGAAGGCATTCCCTGTATAAATGATGATTCTTGCTTTCGTATTGTTAATGTTTTCAATTGTACACGGAAGGAGTTTGTGACCACTACCATTTTTGTAAGAGATTTATCCTCATATTGTTGGAGAAACCATTCTTTGCTAACATGGCTCTTAACTGCACCAAGACATCCTTTTCGCCCTCCGCATCCAACCAATAGCTTTTGGGCGCGTTGAAAATTCCCTCCCTCACTTTATATTAGAATTTCAACTTACCCAACTCATCTTTGGATATTAATTCCTCAGGGAGTGGATTACCCATCACCACAGAGTCCGTATCAGTATAGTAGCAATCCTCTCTACTTATATATTATATGGGTGCATATGAATTCGTGCATAAGCTGTAATGGCAGCGGCTATTTGGACAGCTGCATTACGAGGAACAGCATATTCATCTGATTTCAGAGTATAAGAAAAGTAGCTACAAATGAATAGCTCTTGCCACAACCATACAGAAATCCGCTTTTCCTTAACACATGCTTGTAGCGCTCATTACTACAGATCTCAGTTATAGTGCTCCTTGGGTTGATACCAAACCTACCATAAAGACTGTTCATAAGAATCTTATACAAATAGGCTAATCCTGCATTTCCTTCTTTCTTGGCGCTCAATCTTTATATAGTGATGTTACAAACCGCTCAAATAGCCCTTCCCCTTTTTTAAATAGATAACCCCTTAAAGGAGTCACTGTAGAACCAATTGATTTAGCATACTTTAACTCTTCGCTAAAGTACACTCCTATAAATCGACCCGTTGGAAATATCCGCACTCCTTTCTCGTCTCGGTAGGGCAACACTGGCTTATGAATGGATGGAGGGCATACAACATACGCTTCGATAAATCCAAACAAATCCTGGGGTAGAAAAAAAGGAGAAATGCTGTGGTGAATTCCAAATCGAAAAAGTCAACTTCACTTTACTTAAGATGAAGGAACCGAGTGCCGAATTGAAATCTCAACAAAGAAATGAAAGCATAACTCTTTCCTCTTGTTGTCCTATTACTCTTTTTGCCTGCCTTGTTTGTGGAGGTCTCGGGTGTCTACGGCAGATCCGATCAGTCTCGTGATGAAGAGAAGTCTTTTCCGATCTTCCACTAAGAAAGATATCGTCACGACAACCAAATTTGCCCGGTAAACTACTCGGGGCTCCCCATGGTTTAGTAAAAGGGAGGGGATATTTTCTCTTCATCTGGGGGTTCATTTCATTCATTATTCATTATGAACTCAAAAGTGTAAGGCTGATTAGTGAGGTCTTAAAAACTTCATACAAGAAATGATCAGCCATTCCAATGGTTGTGCTCGAAAGGCAGTTATGAATCGATTGACTAATCCAATTCCAATATCTTGATTTCGAGCAGCAATGCATCGTGAACCAATATATATATCGTCTGCTAATACACGACCAATTAGTGTTTGGACAAAAAGTTTTTCCGTCATCCCATTTTGAGGACTCACAGAAATACCTCGGATAGTACCACAATCTCTTCTACGCACAATAATATGTTGAACTACTTCAACAAGTCTACGTGTAAGATAGCCAGCATCCGCTGTTCGTACAGCAGTATCTACAACCCCTTTTCGGGCTCCGTAGCAGGAAATTCTATATTCTGTCAAAGAAAGTCCCTCGCGTAAATTGCTTTGAATAGGTAAATCAATCATTTGTCCTTGAGGATCCGCCATTAACCCTCTCATACCTACTAATTGGTGTACCTGAGATGCATTTCCTCTGGCTCCTGAAAAAGACATTAGATAGACTGGATTAGAAGGATCCGTTATTCGAAAATTCGAATTCATTTCTTGTTTCAAATATTCACTTGTAGCATACCATATCTCAACGGATTGGCGTAATTTTTCTACCGCGTGTACAGCCCCATAATAATAGTGTTTCTCCAAAAGAAAACTCTGTTGTTCCGCGTCTTGGACTAACCATCCTTTAGAGGGTATTGTTAAAAGATCCTCGATTCCTAAAGAAATCGATGTAGTAGTGGCTTGATGGAAGCCCAGAGTCTTTATTTGATCCAGTATATGGGATGTATATCCCATTCCGAAATGATCTATTAATCTGCTAATAAGTCGTTTCATAGCAGTTCCGTCTATCTCTTTATTATGAAAGACCAAGTTGGCCCGTTCTGCCATACATAAGTACCCCCTTTTTTGGCTGAGTAGGATTCGACAATGGACTTGAGTCAGTGATTCGAAAACTTAATTTACTCCCTTTCCTCAATCTCAATCTGTATTTGAGCGGCAAAAAAGATGGGACTAACGAAATCGGAATGCCCCCCGAAAGGGGCATCGCCGAATCTAACTTCCTTATTTAGATAGTGTATGAATAGGCCCGACTAAATCCTTGTATGGCTTCCTCTATTTCTCTATAAAAAGAAATATGACCAAGAGTGGTTCGAATGTATATAGAACGGATTTCTTTTTTTCTATTTCCCACTACCAGATAGTGGGCATAAATCTCATGATAAGTCCCAAAAGATTCATATTGAACTTCAATCGGAACTTCTCTTGACCCAACGATGCGTTGATCTAGTTTCCATCGGAGCCACAAGGGACTGTTTAAACCGATTCGTTTCTGTCTATAAGCTCCCAGTGCATCATAGGAACTAGAAAAATGGGGTTCTTTATCTTTCGTATACTTATAATAATTGTTATTATTGTATTTTACTTTTTTATTTGGAGAGTTTCCGCAACTATTATATCTATTTGCACAAATACCTCGACGGTTTCCAATCGTTAATACATAAAGTCCGATAAGCATGTCTTGGGTTGGCACGCAAATGGGATCTCCAATAGCGGGAGACAGGAGATTCATATGAGAAAACATAAGTAAACGGGCTTCCGCCTGAGCTTCCAAGGATAAAGGTAGATGAACAGCCATTTGATCCCCATCAAAGTCCGCATTGAAACCCTTACACACTAATGGATGTAAACAAATAGTACGCCCCTCTACTAAAGTGGGTTGGAAGGCCTGTATGCCTAATCTATGCAGGGTAGGTGCTCTGTTCAACAGTACAGGATGTCCCCGCATAACTTCTTGAAGTATTTCCCATACAATGGGTTCCTTTTCCTTTTAGCGATCCTGACATTAGAAGTAGCACGTTTCGTGATTAAATCGCGAATTACAAATAGCTGAAAAAGCTTTATTGCTATCTCTAGAGGTAATCCACATTGATGTAATGAAAGCGAAGGACCCACAACAATGACAGAACGCCCCGAGTAATCGACCCGTTTCCCAAGCAGAGTCTCGCGAAACCTCCCCTCTTTACCCTCAATTACATCTGAAAGTGATTTGTATACTTTATTGTGACCATCCCTTGTCGGTTGCCCGCGGGACCCACTATCAAGAAGTGTATCCACGGCTTCTTGTACCAATTTTTCCTGGCACATTACTAAATCTGCTGGTGCTAATTCACTTCTTTTTAATAGATAGGCAAGGTTGTTGTTCCGACGGATAACTCTCTTATAAAGTTCATTAATATCCGAAGTCACTACTTTATCCCCAGACCTATAAACAATGGGTCTCAATTCGGGAGGAAGAACCGGTAAATTGTACATACGAATGTCAATCTTCATTTTTGTATATTAATACACTGGTAGGGGTCGATCAGGCAAATCCCAAAGCTGACCCCCGAACTGCTGCCGGACTGCTCTACTGATCTTCTCTCTCTTCAGACTCACTGAACCTTCTCAAAGACTCCTTTTGCACTGAGAACATCAGAAAATAAGAAATCCTTCTCACAAGAAGGCAAACCTTGTACGTTGATCGAATCTTCTTTCGCATCCAGAAGAGAGGCTGTGGGCTATTCGAGAGAGTGGTTCAGGTGACTACCGGAGTCATTGATTAAGCAGGTCAGATGGGCTTAGTAGGGCTCGAACCTACAATATCACCGTTATGAGCGGTACGTTTCAACCAATTAAACTATAAGCCCAATCGGATCTCTACATGCCGGGAAGAGCGGACAGAAAGAGGAGACCTTTGCTCTATTTCCTTCTTCCTCTTCCCGGGGCCCCGGAGGGGTTCTTTGGCAAGCCCTATTAAAGAAGCTAAGTGACGAAAGTCACTCAAGTAGTGAGTTTGAGAGTGACCGTTAGGGCGACCACTTGTACTTCTAGGCCTTGGCGACCTATAGTCTTGTTACGCAACACAGCTTCACTCGATTCAGTAAATCAATAGTTCAAACCAGCCCACTAATAGCTTAGATAGTGGCCCTTCCACTTTGGTATAGTTGACCCTACCTATTGACTCAAGGTAAGACCTCTGACTCAAGGTTCATAGGAAGGGGGAACCCAGACGTAGTGGGATGTAGGCTTCAGTTGTTTTGGTACTTTTTCACTACCTACGTCTTATTATTTATTTTGTAACCGGCTTTTCACCGGCAGGTCAGTAGGCCTTTTAGAAGGCGAACAAACGAAAGTTCTCCGCGGGCGCTAGCGCTATCTTGTTCGCTTTTGTCAACTGAAGTCGCGCGTAGCGCCAACTAACTGATAGCTGATAGAGCGCGG
>Ga0268264_10000450_pt1:17500-32500 | contig 56138 bp, 29 predicted proteins | sample KBSSwiS32_FD_190357 | JGI IMG/M metagenome (GOLD analysis project Ga0268264, IMG submission 190357) | Switchgrass rhizosphere microbial communities from Kellogg Biological Station, Michigan, USA - KBS Switchgrass S3-2 (SPAdes) (version 2) | ecosystem: Host-associated > Plants >... | reverse complement strand
CTTGGGCTTGCTTACTGGCTTCGCTGAGGATGGGATTCCCTACCCGATGAGTCTGGCTAGGCTATTAGGCACCTTTGGTCTAGGCTTTACGGGGCTAATGGGTTAGCCAGGGGTTCGCTGGTATGTCGTTGCTTAACCTACCTTGTACATTCTTGATCTCTGTAGTGGAGCGCAAAGGATGACATGTGCAGAGCGACGAAGGTCTGGTCCACCTAACCTAAAAGGACAAGTCTTGCGGGCAAGTCGGTTGTCGCGCAGGGATCCAGGATAAGAGGGATCTTGGAGTCATTTGTAGACTGGACGTGTTGTTCAGTTGAGTAGGTCCATGAAGAAGTCTCCAGACGTCGTGGTCTTTGATGCCCCCAGAGAAGCAAGAAAAGCTTGGGTATGATGTAATGATATTGTATCTAATACCTAGTTGGTACTGCCATTGTTTTCACTTTTGTGTTTAGCTGATCAACCATTCCCCTAGTCTGCGTGAGTAGAACCGGTTAACGTGTTAGGTATTACAAATATCAGGGGGTGTATATTGAAGCCGTTTACTTCTGACGAAAGCGTCTGGAGACATGGCATGTGGTTTCTATGAGTAAACGAAAACCACAGTGAGCTCAAACTCCGTTCTGTATACCTCAAACGTTAGTGATCTATTGATGGTCTCTTACGAACTTGCTGATATGCAGCAACATTACCAGCCTGTACAACAACTGTCAGTAAATTGTTGCATATATGCATTTGCGTTTTTCAGGAGGCATGCATTCACCCTTAGCCAACACATGATAAGCATATCTGACTGCTGCCCTGGACTACCGTGATCTGAAAATCTTCCCGTTGAGATTGTACGGTGTCACCCCAATTGCCTCTGAACCGCTTTCATGTTTGTCCTCGCGTTGTGCTGAAGCAGTCAGACCAATGACCATGTCAAAGGTACATCAGCCAGTACAGGCAACGTATGCAAGGCACAGTTTGCATGCCAGCACCTACTACATGGGAATATATGCGACCTCAGAGATGTCTCAAGTTTGCAGCGTACATGAACATAAGATGGCTCTTTCCCGTGCCCTTCACTGCTCCTCTCTCCTCATTGCAGCGTTGCTGCTCATTTTCCCTTCATCTGCAGCATTGTCTCATGCCATCTTTATCTTTTTAGACTCCCTTGTTGATGCAGGCAACAATGACTACCTTGTGACCCTTTCCAAGGCCAATGCGCCACCGTACGGTGTCGATTTCGCATTCTCTGGCGGCAAGCCAACTGGAAGCAAATGGGATGACAATTGCTGATATCCTTGGTACTGTCAAGTGCGGATTTCATGAGTTACTGTGATTGCATAGCGGATTTCACATTTCCTGTCAGTACGCTTTCAGGTGAAGCCTTGGGGCAGAGATCATTTCCTCCACCCTACTTGGCTCCAAATTCAAGTGCTGCAATGACGAACAGTGGGATCAACTATACCTCTGGTTCTTCTGGCATATTTGATGAGACCGGTTCTTTTTATGTATGCAAATTCCTTGATTGCGTAGCAGTTATGGATATTTCCCCAATCTTTCTTGCTTATGAAACATCTTTGTAGATTTTAAGAGTTCCACTAGGATTATTGGGTTTATTTTGCGGGATACTACTAAGTCTTTTTTTTTTGTGTGGAATCCGCAGCTGCTGCGACAGGAGAAATTGTAATGGCTCATCCGTCAACAAGCTCATCCTTTTCGGAGAGCACGGGAGAATTGGACGCACTGATTGAACCGACCCCGGACGTACCACTGGGGAACCTGTGGCTGGAGAGAATCTCTCGCGATGGAGAAATGTCAAATGGGAAGCTCTATGGAGGATCGTGTCGTTCGTCATCGAAATGGGACTGACTCGCTCGGGAACAGGCACAGGATTGAGGAACTTTCTGGCGTAACACACCCGTAATGGGGCAATCTGACTAGCAGGTCAAAACCCTTTCCGCAGTGAGCTTTCAAACTTTCTTTAGAACTTGCTTCACAGGCTTTGAGGCATTTTGACACCCTCCCGTAGGCTCACTTTGTTTCAGGGCTTTCCTTTCTCTCCTAAGATCCCATCCCAACCAACAAACGAGAGTCTGATGGGGATTCTGCTTGAACGTTAACTAGACCTGCGCCCGTATTAGCTTACCGGAAAACTAACTAAGGGGAAGCTCAAAGGAATTAAGTAAGCCAACTTCAGGCTATAAAGATATTTCTATTGAGGCTAAACTTATCTGCCTTTCCTGGTACTTCAAAGTCGAATACCACTGCTGCTACATACAGGAGAAGATAGATTTTTTGCTAGAGGACGGATACAAGGACGGGGTCATCGCAAAGAAAAAGAGCTAGAGGTGAGTGAGCCTACGACCACCAATTGCTTATCCCCTATTACCAATTGCAGCAGACTTGGACTAAAGGAATTGCTTGAAGTGAAGACCAGTGAACAAAAGGCTTTACACAAAAGAATTGTTGACCTCTTTCGGGATAAGGCCTGGAAGAAGCAGGGATTGAACCAGGGCTTGTTGACAGAGCAAATATCAAAAGCCTATGTTATCTCATTTTCAGGGACCGAGCAAGGGATGAGCGCCCTCTGATCTAACGACCAAACAAGCAACGGCCCTTGTTACTAGAAATATGAAGCGTGCTAGCGCGCACTTCCTATTAACCAATTCACCAATTGGAAGATTGGTAAACAAAGATAATAGGAGCCGAAGTCAATCCCTTAAAACACTCCTCCCCGAGGGGACGTTATCGGTCGCTTCGTTCCCTTGTTTACTGAACTCTTTTCAGGAGATAGGTCTACCGTTGCAAACTCATCTGCTTGTAAATTCATTGTGTAAAATAACTCGTAAATTCATTGTGCCAGAATTGATCACTGATCAGGTGTGATCAGTCTCATCCGTCTAAGAGACTGATCCGGTGCGATGAGTCTATTCCGTGTAATATTTTGGAATTCCTCTTCCAACTCGTCCCGGAATGGGCGTTATGGCAAAGAACAAGAAGAAAAAGAAAGAAGAAATTTGTCCAATAGTAACAAATGGTGCCTCCACAGGTTGACATCCGATCCAACCTAGTAGTAAGCAATCCGCCAAAAGCAACCAAAATATTCCTTGGTGAATCGGTCGAAAACTTGAACTACGCACATACATTTCTTTAAAAAAAGGTAAAGCCAAGAGAGATATAAAAACTGGTGCTATTGCGGCTACACCTCCCGCTTTGTCAGGTATACTGCGAAGAATGGCATGGATCGGTAGGAAATACCATTCCGGCACAATATGAGGCGGGGTGGGCATCGGATTAGCAGGTATATAATTGTCGGGATGCCCCAAAACATTGGGAGCAAAAAAAATCCAAATGGAAAAAAAGATAGCAGAAGCTACCCGACCTACAAGATCCTTTACATAAAAATAAGGGTAAGAAGCAATTTTATCCATCTCAGAATGTACACCCAATGGATTATTTGATCCATATTGATGCAATGCAGCCAGATGAAGAAGACTGGCGCCTGCTAAAATAAGGGGGAGTAAATGATGGAGACTAAAAAAACGATTTAAGGTGGCATTGTCCACGGAGAAACCACCCCAAAGCCAAGTCACTATGGTATCTCCTACTACTGGTATGGCGCTAGCTAAGCTTGTAATTACTGTTGCTCCCCAAAAGCTCATCTGACCCCAAGGTGGTACGTATCCTATAAAAGCTGTCACAATCATTAATAGGAATATGACAACTCCGAGACACCAAACAAATTCCCTAGGACTGCTATAACTCGCATAATATAGACCACGAAAAATATGAAGGTGAACCACAATGAGAAACATACTTGCCCCATTAGCATGCATATAACGGAGCAACCAGCCCCCTTCAACATCTCTCATAATGTGTTCTACGCTGTTGAAAGCTAGATCCACATGAGGTGTGTGATGCATAGCTAAAAAAACGCCAGTCACTATCTGAATGACTAAACAAATACCAGCTAACGAACCGAACCCCCACCAATAACTAAGATTGCTCGGGGTTGGATAATCTATTAAATGCTGGTTAAGTGTGGAGTATATAGGTTGTTTAAGAAGAGAGAATCGTTGGTTCCTTATAGTCATTTCTCTTTTCTATCGTGACAACTCCTCTTCCCCCTTATTTACCCCCTTGCCTTGATGGAAATTGGCTTCGCTGCGCCCTGAATAAGAAAAAAGCTGCATGAGAAGATTCATCCCATTTTGGTTTGGCGAGAGGGAGGCAGCGAATCACCTGGGCTACGGATTTGTTGGTTAGTTGATTCTCGAAATCAGGTCATTCGGAAAAAAAACTGCCGCTTTCTCTGCCGGTTTCTTAAGGCTTCAAACGAACGACTAGTCATTATTCAAAGTTGATGAAATAAAAGTCTATTTTTTACCTTTCATGAAGAAGTTTTGCCTGCGTGCAAACTACCTAGCCCTTTTCAAAAGAACGCCGATTTCCATCTCAACAAAGAAAGAACTCCAAATAAATGAAAGCAAGATTGCTTGTTGTCCTATTACTCTTTTTGCCTGCCTTGTGGAGCTTTGGAAAGGAGAGAATTTGAATAAAGTAACTCTCCTCTTATTGGACGAGAGAGAGTCAATATGATATTGGCGTGGGTTCTACCAACGAAACGAAGAAGTTTTCATCTTCCCCCTGGTACCTCACCACTTCTACTAGCCCGGCCTACAATACCGCTACTTCTTATGGTTATGCCGAATCACACTCTACTTTGACTATCTTGACTATAAGAAAAGGCAATCAAGTCAGCAAGGAAAGCTTTCAAACATACTCTCCTTTTATGCAATTATGAAATTACTCATTTTGATGGAGATTTGTAGCATCATTCAAGTAAATACAAATTGAGATCGTAGAAACATGAGCTTGTGATATAGCTACACCTAATTCCAGACCTGTTAATGCTAGAACTATAAATAAGGGACCAAGATCTCCTATGAAATAGAAAATATTATTCAGAAATAGCATAGTCCAAGCAAACCCACTTAAAATCTTTACTGAACTATGACCGGCCATCATATTAGCAAATAAACGTATTCCTGAGCTTAATGCACGAAAACAATGAGAGATTAGCTCAAGGAGTACTAAAAAAGGTGCTAATGGCAGTGGGACTCCCGCTGGTAATAAGAAGCTAAAAAAATGAAGCCCATGTCTTTGAAATCCAACGATCGTAATGCCTATAAAAATGGAAAATGAAAGAGCCAAAGTAATGAGAAAATGACTTGTCACTGTGAAGCTAAAGGGTATCATACCCTGGGGATTACGAAATAACGAAAAAGTAAAAGTGACCGAGATGCAAGGGAAAAACTTTTGTTTCACATTTCCAGAAATACCACCTATTTGTTCGTTTACCAGGTTCGGCACGAAATCATAAATAAGCTCTACCAAGGATTGCCATGCATTTGGCACTGACTTTCCCCCTCCCTTTTTCGTAATAACAAAAAGAAGAAGTAAGACCAAACCGAGAGTAAGCAGCATAGACAAGGAAGGATTTGTGAATGAGAAATAATAGTTGTCTATATTCAGAGGAATTATTGGGTGAATGGAAAATTGATCCAGGGGGCTTTCCGCGTTAACTAAATCAATCCAAGCCATAATATCCTGGATAACCCAACTATTAGGTCCACATAACATGAGATCATAGTACGTATCCCTGAGAAAGGGCTGGATTACCCCAATATCCTCGTTGTCTGTAATTACAACAGTTCGAAGAAGGTCGGGCATGTCCCATTGTGGCGGTATTTGTTTACCTGCCCGAACCACCAATCTTGTACATTCCCCACAAACTTGATTAAACAACTCCGTGTACTCAGGCGGAGCGCTTTCTGCAATAGATCCTGTTGAGGAGCTAGAGGTAGAGCTATTAGACGACAGCATAAACTGGATATCACTAGACGTCGCATGCCCATAGAGAACCAAAGAAGGGTTATTCATTGGATTTATTTTACTATCCTGTGAAGCTCTGCTCCCAAAAAGAGAAAGGAGACTGATCTTGACGTCGGCGTTGGTTTTTCCAACGAAAAACAAGAACATTCTTTCACTCACTTCCATGACAAAATGCTAGCAGCCCAGTAACGCATACACTGGAGCGTCCCATCGACGATGGCCAATGAGACTATTATACGCGTTTTCTTAGGAGCAACATGAGACTTGATTTTTCGTTGGTTTTTCTATTTTCTAACGAAAGGCAGAGTTATGAGCACATAAGACTGAACACAAACTAGATTTATCAAAACTTTGGAACTCGACGAATTTTGTTACTTTTTTCAAGAAAGACAGATAAACACATCGTTTAAGACTTTCAAAGTAGACGAGATTCTCCGCATCAGTTGAATGACTATTCAGCACCATTCGGAAATACGAAAAAGTATGTTAAAAAGTGGATCCCCCCTTATTTTTTGCCAACATCCTCTTAAGATCTGCTATTTAAAAATATGAGAAAAGTGGACGCTGTACTTGTCTGAAAGCGGAAACTAAGATGAAGAGCTTATTCTCATTACTGGCTTGCTGTCCTTACTTTAGTTGGCAAGCAGGCGGGAAAGCTAACTGGTGAACTTGCTGAACATGCTCAAACTGATCAACATCAAGTTGAAAGTGTAGTTGAGATATTACTCGCAGTATGAGAAGGAAGAGAAGATCTAACCTCTCTACTTGACACCTCTGAACCAACTTCATTCCTTGCTAAAACAGGAACTACAGCTGAAAGTACTAAAGCTTCAAACTCCTTGCTAACAGCCCTACCGATAAACGGAATAATGCTTCAAGGACTATATGACTAGCTCTTATACGAGTTCCTGGTAAACCACTACTTGCGTAAAGTACTCCGCTCGCTCCCCTGCTCGTTCAAAGTATTCCACTCGCTAGGATCTTAGTAAATAAGCTTGCTCTGACCTTACCTTTCCTTCCTAGCTTTGAGAGCAATACTACCTGTAATAACACAATGAACTTATCCAACTTAGGGAACAGGCTGGCATAAAGGCATTCCACCATGGGACCGAAAGAAGATGATGAAGATTTTCATTCATATCCTGGGAACATTTCCACACCCATCCTTTACGGCATGCGATCTAGGGCTAAAGGATGAAGTGAAAAGCAGTCAAATCGAGTTCGGTATATAGACGTGAATTGCTCCGTATATCGGAAAGAGCTAAGCATTGCGGCGAAGACCGTCGTGACATAACGAATCCATTCGATATTCTATGGAATCAATATCAAGATTTATTAGAACAAAAAGCAGCATTCCATCCAGCAGACCAAGTCGAGGAGAAATGGCAGATTGGTATAGGGGATTCGACCTACTCTTAAGAGAATAGAATCATCCTTTTTTGGAGTCAAAGAAAGCTAAGCTTATGAATGAATTGTGTGCTCTGAGGAACCTATTTCCCGAACCATTTGCATCATTTACAGATTCTCTCTCGATCGAGGACCCTCTTTCCTAAAGGCCCAAAGTGCATCATTCAGTCAGGGAGTACCCTTCTTTTGGCACGGGCTGTAAGTATCTTTCTTAAGGGAGTTTACCTGGAAGTGGGCCACCCCTGGAAGTTTTCCCCGTGGATGTTTAGCCGCCTTGCGATGACCTCTTCCTTTAGTCAGTTAGGGCAGTGAGTCTAGTTGATAGAGAGTTTCTTTACGGGATGGAAGCCTTTGTGTCTAGCTAGGGCCTTGTTTGGCTAGTCTTTTGTATCCTTTCTCCTCTAATAAGCAATAAATGTTACCATGATTTTTCAAAATATAAAACAAATTACTACTAAATTAGTTAGTTTCCTTCATACTTCTAGTCATCAAGGCTGGGTTCTATTTTGATGATAAACTCCCCTGTGAAAGTTTCCTGACAGAGGTTGAGATGGCTGTGACTCTGGACGAAGGTAAATGGAATTTGGAGGTTGGTGACCGGATCGAAAGGTCAAGGATAAGGGAATCTGATTTATGATACATGCCTGGAGCTATTGTGATACATGTGATACAACCCAGATTACTTTTCTTTATTTACTGATGAGTGTTCATCAATGGAGAGAGATCCTACTCAAACCCTACTCAGTACAGGTTTAGGGATGCAAACTTTTTCACACTCAAACACAGACCACGACTTCTTGAAAATGAGCTTAGGCAACTTCTCACCTAGTTGACTAGTCACATCTTTATCTGCTGGCTTCCCTCTCTCCATTCCTCCTTCGGCTTTGAAGTAGACATTGAAAGCGTATATGATACTTTCTAACTAGAATGACTCCAGCTAATCTTCTACTAATAGGTACTACAAAAGAGCGCACTTAGAAAAGAGAGTGTCATTTCGAAGAAAGGCAAGGCGGATAGGAGAAAAAGAGAAGAGTGGGGTCTACCTATTGTGTAAGCATCAACAAATTACTTTGAAATCGGGAGAACCTATTTTGTGACTTGGTCGGCATCGTGCTCTCTTTCACACAGTCTTCTCAAGTCACTAATGGCACAACAACAGGAACGAGTACACAATTGAATAAAAAAGGGAATTCACAATAAGGTGGCAAGATCCTTGTCCGTGGCAAATCTATGTTGTTGGCTACCTGGCTATTGTCTTTTCGAAAGTAGTTTATCAATTGTTATTTTATTCTTGCTTAGGCCCTACTTCTGAAACAAGTTCAAGTCATCTAGAAAAGTATAGAATGCTTAGGACAAACATGGTGTTATTTCACATAGGCTTGTAGTGAAAGTATTGAGTGCTTCTTTGAGTGGGTAATCGATTTCAACTCATCTTTCTGGATTGTGTGAGTTCTTCCTCATTGAATAGGAGAGTAGGATGTAGCATTCTTTCTATCTTGATGTGGAGTGATCCCCGAGAACGGTATGGTCAGGAAGAAAAAGTACTTTGAATGAATGATGTAGGCTGTGGATCCCTTTTGTTGATGAAGAGATAGCGCCAATTTCCTTTGCTTCTTAAAAGACTTCTAACTGCTAACAGCGAGAGTGCCTTAGATCAGGAGCATGAACAGCACAATTACCCGGTTCTCATTGAAGAAGAAAGAGAGCTTGCTTGGTATACCTACTACGCCCTAATAGATTGTAGTTTTTTACAATGAATTCTTTCATTCGTATTTCTCTAATCCAGTCTTCCCTATCCCACAGAACGAGGGAGGTATCCACTAAATCAATATTTTCTTAAGCAAGTGAGCGGCTTAATAACCTTGATTTTTTCTCGTATCTAAATAAGAGAGAACATCTGAAAAAATCAACATTATACTGATTTAGAGACCTGTGCACTTTGATTCTAGGATGTCTAGCCCTTATTGCTAGTTATAGCATTTGGAGATCAAACAAAATCTTAATGAATTTCGAGTTGTGTGCTAGCCTAGTATGCTTTCTTTCTTCTTCCCTTAGACTGCTGTGGTTCCTCTCTAAGACCCGCTGTGTGAGCTACGCGGTTCTACTTGATTTGTCAAATCCGGTAGATTGGTATTCCATTGCAACATTCTAAACCAAGCCAAATTACACTTAAGGAAGGCTTATCTATGATTCAAACTAAAAGCTAACACTGTGTGTGACTAACAGATGGTTGTTGATTCGTTCATGGTATGATAAGCTTCTTCTTCATGAAAACTCCTCCTTTGGCTTTTCAAAGCATATAACACTTATAACCAGATAGCGCTCCAGGTCGAATCTATCGTTCTGGAATTCTTCACTTCCACGACGGCGATCTTTTCTCTGAGAGTTCACTCTTTTCCACCACAATTGAATGCTTCTTATTTATTGGTCATAAAGCACACATGACCTTACCGTGTTTAGTAACAAATGTTATGAAATATAAGGCTCAGGGTGTCGCCCTCACATTCATCAGAGCAAAAACCCGAAGAACTTGTTTAGCCAGGGATGTCCCTCCAAAGAACAACCTTTTTTTTCTCACTGAAGAAAGAGGTTTCAGCTTTAGACAAAAGAAGTCTGCTCTGCGGGTGATACAAAGGGAAAACGAGTGTGGTAAGTTGTAGACATCTAGAACTCAAATAACTTATCAACAGAGCTATCTTTTGATAGCATTTCAATGGCTTATTCAAGGTCAATCCGTTTGACATACTGCACAGGTGCTGTTCTTCATAGCTGCTATTGGTCAACTTGCATTCTTCACTGACATACATCAATTTCCCAATCCTAAATTCAATAACAAAAGAATGTCCTCTCAGAACCAAAAACTCTTCCCCGCCTGCTTGCATCTGGAAACTATGTGGTGCTCGGGATGAACCGATGTCTAGAGCACTTTCTCAAAAACAAGAAGACTACAAATAGAGCTATTCAATCAAACTCAGGTACTATGATGGTGGACTACCAATTCTCTTTCTTGTTGAATGCAAAAGAAGCAAGATTATAGGCCGTATACTATGTGATTTCATCTTAGACGATCAAATCACTAAATGATCTCTCTCTACGGCACTCTTATTTCAATGTTTGGCTAGGCTTCTTCTTTCCCGAAGGACCTCTCACTCTCTGGAATGTCCGATTAACCGCTGCTTAGTGGTATCGAATGATACAAAGTTGTTCAAGGAGCTAAACGCGAACACAAGAAATTGCGTACCTTAGATGCCATAAGTGTTCCTTACCGAGGGAAAAAGCATTGGGACTACTTCCCTTATTAGCAACCTCATCATAAAGAGGACCCAGAAGGACAATATGCGGATCTTCTCCTTGCCTTCCTTACAGCTACGAGAGACGAAAGGTGCTTCAGAAAGCTGAGAGAAAGACACCAGGATCTACTGCCACAGTATGATACCAATGAACATACTTGAGCCACTGCTGTTCCCTTTTACTCATAATGGAAAGAAAAGAGATGCAGAAAGAAGAGTCTAAAGAAAAGAATCGAATATATAACGATTATAGCCGTGTATGTAGTAGGAAGAGGAAAAGAAAAATCCATTATATATGCTATATCTCATTCACTGAGTAGTGCAATAAGCAACTATTCGTTGACACCAACTCACTTATACTTGAAGACAGGAACATAGTAAAGTCAGCTAATCCATTGACACATTCTCTATTCTAAGACAAGAAAAAAGAGTAACTGAAGAATAGTACTCTTTCTATTGTTCATTTCCTATGAATCTTTCTTCATTCACTTCATTGAAAAGATATTGTGCATTTACCGAATTTCCTGTCATAGATAGTCTAGTGAAGCTAGCTTACTAATGCCAAGAACTACTACTCACCAAAACCTATCCTTACTAATACACGGCTATATGATATTCTTATTATTCTATTTCTATATTTACTCATATTCTAGTTTCGTAAAGCTATACTTAAGAGAAGGAAAGAGAGATTCTAGGACCACTTGCCCATAAGAATAAGACCGAACTTAACTACCTGTAACTGTCCCAACTGCCCATGTGTACTAACCCCCCGAAATCACTTTCCCTACTGCTACGTTGAAATGAAAATGCCCGCCTCCAATCCGCTTAGTTAGACCAGACTCTCAGACATATGATTGTTGAGTTAGCCAAGTGAGGGGTTCGTTCAGCCCGTCAATAAAGCTATTCTCGGTATAGAAATAGATAAGAAGAGCTCCAATTAGGGGCAGGCGCAATAAGGAAGGTAATCGATTGACGAGACCCACCGGAACTTCAACTTTCAGTCTTCTATACGTTACCTGCCTGGAAACATGTAAGTTCGTGTCCCGCGGGAATAACTAGTTCTCTAATTGTTTCGGTTGAGGAATGCCCTGTTCTAGTTAAAGTTCCAGGCATCATAAGTAAGAAGACCTACCAGATGAAAACTATATAACGATCCCTCGCGGCTTCTTGTATACCCAAAACTCTAGTATCTACTCACCTACAATGCTTCCCGCCTCGGGTGAACAGTGCTTCGTTGAAGGACAAGCCGTGGTGAATTTATCGACGATAGGACTTTTCTAGAATTCAAGTAGACTTAAGATAAAGTAAATCTCTCTTTTTATGTGAAAAATATCGATTTTGAACAGACAAAGGATACACCGAGACTCGGTTTACTCCGACGCAACCATCTCCTCTACTTCTACTAGGCGGGCCTCCTTACTCTATTCTTATTTCTCCTTCCGATAAGAGACTATTTATTAAATTCTCTGGCTGGGTCCTTAGGCAACTCGGCAAGACTGGACTAGTGGAACACGGCTATCTAGTGGTTCACTATATATAGGACTTGTAGAGCTTGAAAAAAAGCTTGTTTTGGTCTTTTTGTCTCTTTTCTATTTGGTGTGATAGGCTTAGTTAGGTGGTTTTTGAACTCTTCCCCTTTTACGCTGTTTATTCTTCAGCATTCTTTGTACATTCCCCAACCGGTTGATAAGTGGTGCTTGATTCTCTTTATCTTGCTTTTGATGGAAAAGTCCTACCACTATATAGACTATCTTTTCCTAAAATACATGCTGAACAGGTTGATTTGGACATCCCTTTTTCCATCTTCTTTTATCAAGTGCAAATGGCCAAATCTCATATGCCAAGGCCATGCTTCATCTTGTGCTCTTACACTCTTGGGCTTGCCTTCTCTACTCATTATTTGACTCATTATTTTACTTGTCTCCCCTACTGTCCACGACCAAAGCTCCACCTTCCTATGCTATGTATGCCAACCTTGATCTAATAAGTGGTCTTAATTAATTTTTAGGATAATATTTTACAAATGGTTGGTTTTGTTCAATACTTAGGTAGGGCTGACTACGCCACCTCAGCAGCTGGGACTGGAATTGCTTACAATGCATCTGGCCACTGACTGAATTCGAAGTAGGGCCAGTGTATAAAGACCGGCTTATCTCTCTTAAGACTTAGTCCACTTTCTACTAGAATCAGATTTTCTAGTTTGCAAGCAGGTGTGCCAGCTGTAACAAAAACTTACGGCTTAGGTGGATTTCTTTAGTCAGTCTATAACTCAGGCTTTTCTTTATAGGATAGGACTCCCACACAAGTAAGTAGCTAGCTAGCTGGTATTGCCAAAGCCAAAAACACTGCTGCATTCGAAAAGGCGAACCGCGCGGACCCGACTTCTTCCTTGCCCCATCCAAAAGAGTGATAAAAAGCAGCTTTGAAGTCAGGCGAAAACCTACACAGGTTGCTGGCAAGCGTTGGCAAGGCGGAGTAGCTTGTTAAAGGAAAGCGGTAGCGAAGGGTCAGGATGAACTATAGATACTCATGTGTCAGCTAATGTTGGAAGGATAGAGAGCGGTAGCGATGGGCTAAAGACATGCATGCAAGTTCAGCAGGAAGATGAGTTGATCGCTCACCTGGAACTTCTTAGCCTCTTTCCTTTAGAAGAAACCTTTGTGAATGCTCGCCCGGGACCAAGGCAGGCTATAGTATAGGCGGATTGCCCAACCGATCATAATCATAGGTTCAACCACACCAGAAAAGTGTTTATACATTTGGAAGACTTACTACACTGGAACCTAGATATCAATGCAACTAGGAAGTAGAAGCTAGGGCAGAGCCGTTTGTTTACCAAACGAACTTATCGCCGTGCTCGTGGGCTATGCTTCAAGTGCGGGGAACTACCCTGTATGCGGTCCATGTACCCTCGCCTGCGGCTCCTGTGCTCATGGTCCCGTTTTTTCTCTTCGCCAAAAAGAAAGGAAGAGAAGAGGTCGGAAAGATCACACACAGTACGAAAGCAAGCATAAACCAAACGAAAACCGATGTAGCGAGAAAGAGGGCACCGTCCTTCCTTTTTGGAGCCAAGGGAGCCTTTGGCCTATCTGTCAGTATGTTGTGCATTCTCTCACTTCCAAAATAGCATATAATGGATGTCATGTACCAGCTATCTCTGAAAAGGTAGAAGGGCCCTTTAGGGACAGCAAGAGTTGCTTAGTGCTTAATAGTGCTTGCAAAGAACGTTCAAGATAGCTGACTGACTGAGCTACTTCCGTAATAGGGGTCCTTTCTTTTCAAATCCGACCCACCCCCATCGATTTTCAAATATGCATTGAGAAAGAGCTTACCGGTAAATACCCTATCCCCTGTCTGAACTCTTGGAAGAACTTAGACTTGGGCACTTGTAACATGGTTGGAGGCATAGACTTGGAGTCCAAACGCCATTCCCTAAAACCTTATGAGTAGCTTACTATCCTGCCAGGGTACTTCGCAAGTCCTGCTATCCAATTAGGCTGGCTTCATTACGTAGAGCGGATCCACCCATACATAATAGGAGTACTCTTAAAGTAAGACCTTTAGAGCCTATAGTATAGCTTAGTAGCGGCGAACTTCTTTGAAATGAAAAACGATGTGCCTGCGACCTTTTGTTTCCAAGCTAGCTAAAGCCAGTTTTCGATGATCCCATTCGATTTGCTTTTTTTCATGAGTATAGTGAGGCGTTAATTCAATCTTTCCTCTTCTACTTATAGTGTTTGTGATTTGCTAGTAGGTGTCCCATCCCAGTGGTCATTAAACTCTTTGAAGCGAGTCCACCTCCCCTCTCAGATTTCTTTCTTTGATGCGCCTGCTGCCAGTTTCACATTCATTTCTAAGTCCCGACCATCCAATGCTAAAATGATTTTTGAGGACGGCGATTCTATTGTTTACAAATGTGACCATCCCTCGTTGGTTGCCCGCGGGACCATATGATAATGTAGAGTAGGCTAAGCTTGGATTGGAGATGAACATCTTAAGTTTATTATTCAAAATATGTAATTTCCCGCTTTTCTGTACTTAACTTCTGGTAAGTATCATCGGTCTTATGGAAAGAGAAGGCATATAATCGATATTCTTTGACCGGCTTTGGTCGAGCAACCGCTACATGAACGGCTACTGCCTACATAACTTGTCTTCCTTGAAAAGGAAGTAAGTATCAGACCATATGTAGTTCTCGTCTCCTTTAAAACCTTTATTTTCAATTCCGAAGAAGAATTGAAAGACGATCCCTCCGAAGAGGAGGAGAAGTCTTTAGTCGGGGTACCTCTTTAGTCGAGGTACTTTTGTTGCTTTGGAGAGTGGAAGAGGAATAAAAGATTCTTTTATTTATTTTTTTTTTTCAATTTAGTTTGATGTTTCTTTGATAGTTGGAAGTTCTCCAAAAGTATGAAAGGCTGGAGGG
>Ga0268264_10000450_pt1:0-12500 | contig 56138 bp, 29 predicted proteins | sample KBSSwiS32_FD_190357 | JGI IMG/M metagenome (GOLD analysis project Ga0268264, IMG submission 190357) | Switchgrass rhizosphere microbial communities from Kellogg Biological Station, Michigan, USA - KBS Switchgrass S3-2 (SPAdes) (version 2) | ecosystem: Host-associated > Plants > Roots >... | reverse complement strand
ATTCCATTTATGGCGTGAGGTTAAGTTAGTAAAGATCTTAAGTTCTGGTAAATAATAGGCAGGAACTGAAGAATGAGAAGAATAAAGTACCTCTCTGAATAGCTACTTTTCTTACTTATGTTTCTGATCAATAGAAAAGAGTTGCAGTCCTCAAGTTCAAGGCCTTAGAGTTCTAAGGGAATTACAAAGAAGTTTATTCCCTCGCTAGCTAGCTTCTTTGCCAGCTTCGAGTGACTGTGACTACTCTTACTGTCCGTAACTCACAGAAGAGGCGGGAAGACTTTTTACTCCAAATTGATAAGCGATCAAACCCTTTGTTGTAACCTACTCTTGCACCCGGTTAGTTAGGTTCTTTTTCCTATCTATATATACTAACAACAATGTGGTGACATAATTCAACAATGTCATCGCTCATCAACAATTTCTGAAAAACTATCTCTCCTCTTTCCAACAAAAGGAATCTCGTAAAAGAATATCTTAGAACGGCGGAGTACTAACTCTAAAGAGATCATAATACACTAAAGTAAGGAAAAAAACTTCTGGTTCACTCTCGAAAGATGTCTTAAGCAGCATGTAAAAAGATCAATTTTAGAGTCAGGACCTTAAAGCTGATTATGGTGAATCCAGTGATAAGACTGGCAAAGCTTCTTTGCTCTAGGTAGAGGCGGCTGGGCTGTTCAGTGTGAAGTACTTCCATTCGCCCCTCCCCCAATTTAGGACTCCTTGTAAGAAGAGTTATCAAGCGCAAGGGAAAAGGCGACGCAAGCCAAAACCTGTCTTAATTAAGGGTGTTCTAATTCTGTTTGTTCTTATTGGATCCAGTTGGAATTGTAGTTCTCTTTGCTGTTGTGCCAATCGATCTCGAAAACGATTCTTGCGACGGAGATCAGCTGAACTCACACATTCCACCTCATGCTCTGCTGATGTAACTGGCTCCTTCAACTCCATTCGAATCATAAAAAATAAGGTCGCACGCATCTTCGGAAAACAAATTCTCACGAGCTAGTGGTTCCGCTCTAATAAAAGTTTTTGATAACACAGCAGGAAGTGCAATGTACTTCAGCTTCCACTAGAAATAGGGCATGTCCCTGAGAATAGGAAAACGGGACACCAAAACATCTCTCGATAACATTTCTCAATGATGAGTGCAAGTAATTAAACCGCTCTTGTGGTCGGGACACCGCCTTCTTCTCTATAATCACGCAAGTGGTACCGCTCCCCACGGTAAGGAGAAAGAAAGCCTGGCATAAACGTAGAGCCTGAGTCCACAAGATAGTATTTTCTCGGTGACGATAGTGGCCATTTTCCGGTTCAGTGATTGTCTCCAGAAAGATTCTAGAGTCATTTGCCGTACCCTCCCAACCAACCATCACATATGTGAAACTCATGTGAAAATAAAAAGCACACAAACTCTTCTGTGTTGGCGAAACTCGTTTTCCACGATAACGTATTTGGTTTGCTGTTGGAACTCGGGCAGAAATGTGTGTCCCGGCTCCAACGCTATTCTAGAAATGAAAAAACCTATAATAATAGATGAATTAGAAAACTCAACTGTTCTTTGTGATTCGGTACCGCTTGAACTAACTGGCCCAATTCTTGGTAGGTACTTATTAGGGGAAGGCCAACCACCGAATGAACAACGATCTCCCGGTCCCACTTGATTCAAGGGGAATTTAGGGAACCCTGCGGACCGCATGCGAAAATACATTTCTCCTTTGAATTACTCTACTCTGGCATTCCATGTTTATCATGATACGCTTCGAACGTGCGTGTTCCCGATTAATTGGAAAGTGGTTATTTTCACAAGATTATTTGTCCCCGGATCTACTGTTTCTTATTCTTCTTTTTTGCCTTATTTTGACCTGTTTGATTCTTTTAAAGAAGAAGGAGGATTTTTCCTCCCCTCCAGAAAGTATAATCTCCATTTTTTCATGTCTTTCCGCTATTTTCATGGCAGTATTAGCATCGGGCCCTTCAGTTGTACAAGCTATGGATCACCCCCCTGTTAGGGGTTCACCTAGTGAAGCGGGTCCTTCCGGATCCGCTGCGGGCAACCCTGGCCCTTCGGCAGATCGGGGAGAGCCATCGAGTGCTCCGCTTCCGGGGGGCCAGCCGGAGTTCGGCGACAACAGTGCCCCTTCTACGCCGCCTTCTCGGCCCGTTTCGCCTTCTGACCTAAGGGCGATGGAAGAGTTGTTCCGTATAGAAGAAAAATTGAAGCCCATAATAAGGGGTATGCACCGTGAATTGGATGCTCGGCATGTGGGCGAATTACAAGCCGTCCACTTAATCGATGACTTAGTCGAACGACACGGGGCTGAGCACATGCCCGAAATCTTACGGAGTTTTAGGGATAAAGGTGCAAGCTCCCCCTATTTCCAGGGTCTATATAATGATTTTATGAACCTCAGAGCTACTAAAGGCACTGAGGACAATCTCCATAAGGAGTACATGGGACTGAAAGTATTCAGAGGGAGTAGACGGGGAGGGCACTGAAGCCCCCGCAGGGAGTGGAATCATCCTCATGGGAGGAGGTGAGAGGGATAGACCGAAGAGACGATAGAATATAACACTACTTTAAGTTGAACGGCAGTTTGGAATAGATCATAGGAATCGGGAAAACCGTATCCCGGTAATGAATTACTCTATTCAAATACACATGGCATTTACAAGCATAAGTACACACGGAATTCACTAGCAGAAGATACATCGGTGTAAATGATTGGGTGGGCTCACTACTGCTACCAATTAGACCTTTGCTAGCTATTAGACATAGGAACGAGGAGAGTGACTCGAGGAACTCTCCATGGTTGCTTACTTATCACACATTGCCTTATTGGTTTAGTAGGGTTGGTTGGCAGGCAAGTCCTTTAGAGAAGGAAGTGCAGAAAGAAAAGGTGCCTCACTAAGGAAGCGCAGACGATCCGGGGAATTTCCAACTATTTCTTTCTTGAGAAGTGCGGAGAACACCCCGGAGTAGATGAACTCATTGCAGATACATTGCAACTTTATATGGGACCGATCTACTTAACACACTACAACACTACACTATCTATATATAGGTATATCGTAAGCGGTAACCTTCCTCAAACGTTTTATTATCCTTAGGTGAACTTTTCTCTATCTATATGGGCGTAGGCAGTCATAGTGGGTCTGTGAAAGTCAACAATATGGATGGCATAATAGGCAATGGTTGCGTACTAGATTGGTGGTCTTATACTTAAAAGCTGTTTGCTCTGATTCAAAGCAGGCGAAGTAGTTTCAGTGGTCTCATACTTGTGGTAACTCTCTTCATTTGTTGGTGCTCGGTGGTTGGCAAAAGCGCCTTCTGAAGAGTCGTACCCACGACCCATCACCCTTTGGAATAGATCCTCAGGCCCATCGCACGGCGAACTACCTAAAGCTTAGAGAGTTTGCAAGGAAAGGAGATAGACTGACTATCAGCGACTAGCTACAGGAAAGAGATTCGGGTTGTTAGGCAAAGTTGGGAGAGAAGTAAGAAATCGGTGATAGAAGTAGTGCTCGAGATATAAGGATAGGTCACAGGAATAGGAATATGGATAGCTCTCTCTCTAGTTTGAAGAAGGATAGCTGGCTGGGAGAGTAGAACTAGTTAAAGCGCTGGCTGGTCAGAAGAAAGAACTTACTGTTGTACTGTAGTATGGTAATAAAAAACATTGTAAAGGAAAAACTTATCTTGTTCCGGAGACAGCACTGAACTTCTATTATTACAAGAAAACTGAACTTGTTGAGCTACAGACAAAAGTTTGACTTCACAGGTACTCCTCTGATACTAAATCGGCTAACGCCTACAGGAAGAAGCTGTTTCGGCAGCTGTACTCTCAAAAGTAACCAGCTATTTCCTTTTTTTCATTCACTCGGGTAGCGGCATATGGCAAAGAAAGCTCGGAACTAGGAATAGTAGAAATAGGTGATTGACCAACAACTGGAAAAACTTATCTTGTTCACTCGCCTGCTCACTTTAGAACAAAACTGACTTACCTACCTGAGAAAGAACTTACTTTTCACTTCCGACAAATCCATGAGAATTTTATATGAGATTCCGCTCTTTTCTTTCTCGTCCTTCCGCTAGAAAAATCCCCTATTTACTGGGAACAGAGCTTGGTTCAATAAGTTTTTACCTATCTACCATTCTTCGGACTTATACAAACATGACACAGCTCTGGCGCATTCTATCTAGAGAGAGCAGCCTCCTCGGCCAGCGACTGCCTACTGAGGGGCGTAGCGAAGAATATTTTTAAGAAGAAACAAAGCAAAATCTTCTTGTACTGCTGATTTCCTTTCGAATACCCGTGAATCGACCTTCTCTAGGCCGCCCTGATTCTCTTTTTTTGGCAGGATTCTTTACTTTCTGTGGATATGTAGAAGTTGATGAGTGGAGAGATTCTAGCTCCTACCCCGGGTGCATTCCCTGGCGGCAGCTTAGATGAAAGGGGGTGCAGGGGGATGACGTATTTCCTGAGGGTTTGACCGACCGACCTGGGTGTGTGTGAATTTCCTACACTGTTTACATTGAATCATAAGTAAGTAAGTGGTGTTGTGTATCCACAGTTAACATGCCGTTGGATAAGAGGATTGAAGAATAGAGATAACTCTTTCTTGCTTGCCCGCCTCACACACAGGATGGAGTTCCACTCTTGCATGCCCGAATATCATAGATAGAATCTCTCGTGAATTGCCTTTTCTTTTCAACTGGATGTAGCTAGCTCTTTCCCTTGCGATTAAGTTACTCCGCAATAGAATTGACTTTAAGTTAGTGTGTACTTTTCCTTATCAGAAGTGTGTGTAGGACTACCTCTCTCTCAAAACAGAGTTTATTGACTAGCTCTTTCCTTAACACTTTGGTGCCTTGCCTTTGGCGGCACTATCATTCATACCCGCCTGCCTAGGGGTTTGTGCATATTCAGAACACCCCACCAACCACTATAGAATTGATTGAATTGGGGCTAGCTCTCTTCTAGAATTTCCGAAAAGATTTGTAGAGACCGACCACTGAGAGAAGAGAAAAGGCTCCCATTGCTAGCAAAGCTCAGAAGATAGAATTTGAGATGAAGCAATTGGTAAGCAGCAGTTCGACTCACCTCTTCCCAAGCCTTTCTTGAGTTAGAAAGAGCATGAGAACGGTTCGGGAGATAGAATTGGATACGAAGGCAGGCCGAAGGTTGGAAGGCAGGCATTTATAGTCAAGCCAACCAAGCAAGCTGAACACAAGAAACACTCTTAACCCAGGAAGCTGGCTGTTGGCCTAGAAACAAGGAAAGCACAGGTTATATACCCTATTAGATAAGCATAGCCTATTGTAGAAGCACTTACTGTGGTCTGTGAACAAGACTTTGAACACTTCGACAAAAGGAAAGAGCATATACCCAAGTTCAATAGCTTTACCTCCGCTATTTCGATCATGATTTTCCTACCCTCAGGGAGAAAGTAAAGGTCCTTCCCCCTTCCCTTATACGCAAAAGATAGAGATGAACCCTCCGCTGTTCAAGATTGGCGTACTGTTAAATCATCCACTGCTCTCTTTCCTATTGTTTTTGGTGAATTATCAGTGTGCAGATGAATTTCATCCACAGCTATTGAAGAAGCTTTTAGAGGGATATCTTGTCTTGTCGGACTAAGAGCTCTTATCTCTTTCTTTTCCCACGGTAACTAGAGATTGAATAATAGAAGCCAGATTCAATATCATAAGAAAATAGAGATTGTAGCGTAGAGTCAGGCTATCCCATGTTTGCAATAACAGCTTTGGGATCTTTCCTGTTAATGATGAATAGCTTGCCTCAACAGAGAATCAGAATTATTTATATTCGGTATAACAACCTTAAAAACGAATCGATCTAGATGCCCCGCTCTTGCCATCTTTGAAGGAATTGAATCATCAACTGACTTACTTGAGGAATAAATCAATCTGCTGCTTTCGATTCTTGTCTATCGGATTCTATTGAGAAGAAGGGACAACCATCCATCCTCCCCGAAACTAGTTTAGTGCCTGAACGAGCTTATCTCATCAGTAAGATAAGATCACCCAGTAAAAGCAAATGTAGCAGATCATCCCATTCTAGGCCTACTAGGATAACCCTACCCTATTTTTTTCAAATGTAAAACAACGAGGATGATCGTCTAATCCTAGAGATAGGACCCGGCCATTACTATCGGTGAACAAATTCACGGACTCACGAACTAATGCCGACACAACGCTACACCCATCTAAATGGACCACAAAATAACCCGAAACACGAAAACTGATGCTCGCTTATTCAATCCTTTTTTCTTTCCTCAATCGTTCCTCCTCAAACTAAAGTATTCCGTTCCCATTGCTAAGGGGCTTTGAACACCTCGGGTGCGGTTACTCTCGGATGGTTCACGGCAATTCAAGGTAGTTTCTACTAATAGCTCAGGGGCCTGTATCGATAAGAGAAATGGCATCATGCCTTCTTCCGTAGCCTGAACTATCCAACTGGACTCCGGCTATGCGGATTGCTTTCTTCATTTCAGTTGGGTAATTCGACCGTCCACCTTCCATACAACTTGAGTTGGCTTTGATCGATTGCTTGGTGTCACGCTATTTACTACTACGGTTAGCTAAATTCGTTTATGACACCGATTCATTTCTAGTTGATCCATTTTGTAAGGTCGTTCAGAAGCAAAGGCCTACTACTCTACTATACAAGACAAGTAAGCTGGTCAAGTCAAAAGAAGGTTCCTGACTATCTAGTAAATGAGTGCACGAAGAAAGGGAATGGCATGTTCACAAACTGGTACTTTTCTCCCGGTAGGTATGTTTTACAATAGGCATGTGCCATGAAGCAATAAAAGGAACAAGTCAAAGCAGAAAGAAAGCCCACGGAACGGAGCGGTTCTTTTTCCTGACTAGCAAGTGGACAGGCTCTGATGGCGTAGCTGATGTGTCATGCTAGGTATCTTTTTTTGGCCTTTTTTTCTTTCTCTCAAGGGATTGAAGACTTTCCTCTATACTGACAGAAGCAGAGAGGCTGGTAAAAAAGAAGGAAGCAGGCTGGGTACACATGGTAATAGAACCCACTGGAGATCATTCAATCGGACGTCTTCCACAAAGTCAAGCTAGAGTAAGTGGCGTAAGATAAGATAGATGTTCACTTTCATCGACCAATGTACCTGAAATTCCTATACGTAAAGTCGAGAGCTAGAGAGAGTAAATGAGACAAGGGTGAAGCTAACGCTTCCCTGGCCACTAGGGAGTCATCAAAGTCTGAGTCCATACACTTACTAGCTAATACTGGATCGTCAAAGATCTGATTCTATTTAATAATACCTTCTGTCTCTCTCCTAAGGGATCCAATCAGAAGGAATTCCCTCACTTCGCTCATGATAGTCGGTCGAGTTCCCTTTTCCATTTTAGTTGAGTTTCGCCTCTCCTCCTTTCCTTGTCTCCATTCTGATTGATTCGCTTCTTCGCGCAAGCACTTGGTTCGCCCCTTACTATAACCATCCCACTCAATCTTTTACACCGATGTTTCGTACTCTCTCGACCAGGTCATCATAAGAAAATACTGCCAAATCTTTCCGAAATGAGAGAAGGAGGGAAGGCGCGCTACAACTAACTGCTGAAAACGCAAGATTAGCGCTAAGAAGCTACCCTAGTTTAAGTACTAGCGTCCCACCCCAACGTTCTTGTACTTAAAAAGACTCTCCCCCGCTTGCTGCTCGCCTCAGCCAGACGTGGCTTATGTAGTGGTCGGCATTCCTACGTGCTCCGACTGATCCCCACTGGAGATTATATGAGGGGTCTTGGAAACTGTCGTGACGCTTTGGTGACGAAGGTCACCGGGGTGACTATGGAAGGATTCCGTGGTAGTCTCTGACTCCCTCCAACTCAATCAATATCAAGAACATGTCGTTAGCATGGGGTTTGGTTAGGCTTGGTTGAGTTTGTAAGAAAAGATAGTAGGTTGAGGGGCTTCATTGATTAGTAAACCTACGGTGCTGGTAAGGTCGGGACCGTGGTCGTCCGTCTCCGCTTTGCCGGCCGATAAGATCACTGAGATTGACCAGCCAGCTGGGTAGGTTTGGCTATTCCTTTCTATTGAAAAGGAGTCAGCTGTCTGCGCGAGTCACCTTCCTTAGGCTCCGAGTCACCTTCTTCTAAGCTCCGCTGGACGACACGGCATTCTCGTTCTATAGGCCGGCCGTACTTGTGATGGTTCCCCAGAATCCAATAAATCCACTTAGGTCTACGTTGCCGCGATATTGTTCTATGGAAGCGGGTGGGCTGCTTTTTAGAAGTTCGGCCCGGTTTTTCATTAAAAAAAAATAAAGGGGGGGAGGGATTGACCTTTCTAACGCATATTCCGTCGTACCGGCATAGCCCCACTGATTTGTTTTCGATCGGAGCATCAAGCAGCGCAACCCGGTTCTACTTGACTAAGCCCCGTGCTCGTCCAAGGAGGGAGTTTGCTTTACCCAACTCCCCTTTTTGATAAAAAGGCAAAAACCTCCGACCCGACATTCATGAGTTTCGAATGAAGAATGAAGAGTGCCCCTCTTTTTTTTCCCTAAATCTTGGATTTGGAAGTTGGTAAAGACCCACCCCTTGTTTAAGTCAGAATGAGTCCCGAGACATTGGCTTCCGCCAACAGTGAACTATTAAGGATCGCATCCCGCGCATATTCTACATTATAGCCTGCAACTAATTCCGCTTCCGCTTCTGGGAGATCAGACGGAGCTCGATTCGTTTCTGCTAGACGAGGAATAAGGAACATAACCAATACGGGGAACAAGGGAATACCGGACCATATCTGCTTTTGCGCCATGACAATCTCACTCGAATTACAGGGACCTACACATATTAGTACAGTATACCGGGGTCCCCGGCCAGAACCACACGTGCAAGTTTCCCTGCATGTGGCTCGTCCGTGCTTTTATCCGAGGCGCTGCCTGCGACTCTGCATGGGAGAAGAGGGCTGAACTGCAAACTTTCGTGTTCAGAGCATTGCATTGTCTAAGGGAGTAGGGTGAGTAAGCAGCGCCTACCAGGCTAAGCTTTCGTCGAAAAGGCGTCACTGCTTCCTTTTCGGCGCCCGCCCTTTATTTAGATGTTGGGGCAAGGCAAGCCCAAGGAAAGTCTAGGTTGGTGCTCCATCTCGGCCGGCATCCAGCTCTCGAGAGGGTGTGGTCCTTGAGCGAACTAGTCATGTGCTGTGTTGCCCCAACGCAGGGGCATTTGGTGAGGAGCTACGGTCCGGTGGTTGACAAGCCACTGATCGGAGGCGACTGGACTGGAGTGCTTTCATCAAATGATGCATGTGGGCTGAGCCATTCCCATCCCAAGTGGTGGCCCGATTCGGCCTGGCCTGGTCGGAAAGAGATTCTAAATCTCGAATATGCGCACCGAGAATAGATATCTATGTTAGCTAGCGGGGGCGGGCTTTCCCCTGGTAGTCCCGCTGCGTCCTCTGACAGTCCGTCTCGTCTCATCTTTCTTTGGCTATACTTGTAGCCAGCCATATTAGCTCCACATTCCACCCTTTTTTATTTTTACGAAAAAGGCAGTCATCAGTCGCCCCCTTTCCTATTTAGCTTTGCTTGCTGCCTATTATGAGAATAGGTCCCGGTTCAAGCGGCCCGCCTTTCATCATCATCTATACCAGCTGCCACGCACGATCCCATAGGAACGATTTCATCGCCCTAAGAAGCAGAACGCGCCATCACCTACAGCCCTTTCCTCTGCCGGGGACTTTCACGAAATGAAAACGGGCGGCATCATCGTATGCTCGACATTAGTTGCCCTGGTGTATATCCCGGAGTACTCCTATGGCCGATCTGTCACCCATACATGAAGGCCTTGGCCCCGTCCCGTGTGGAGCCCCCCTTACGGCACGGCTTAGTCAGTTATTTTCTTTTGTCAGAGTGGATTCGGACCGCCACTTCTCTGAAAGCATGGTTCTTGCCTCCCTCTCTCCTCCCTCCTTGGAGCTCGTCCATTCGTTGGGTGATCCCTTGCTCTCACGTTCGAGTGTTTGCTCGTCGTTTAGGCCGGTGAGTGACATTTTTGCTCATTGCAGTCACCTCCGGGGTTCTTCGCACCTGGGTAGTACCAGGACCCTTGTGCCCCGGACTGCACTGCCCGCCCTATGACCCAAAACTCAAAACGAGCCTTGCGACGAGACGCGGACATTCCTCATGCTGCGGTTCCCTCCGGTCCGTTCCCGGGTTGGGTTAGGGGAAGATCCGAGCGATTGCCTTCGCGGATCCAAACGTGCTCACAAGGCGCACAATAAGAATAAGACCAATAGAGACTTCATAAGAGACCATTTGAGCTGCAGATCGTAATGCTCCTAGAAAGGCATATTTCGAATATAGAGGACGTTCCCAACAATCCACGAGAATATCATACCCAACTATGAACCGTACGAGCACATCCTCTGTCACCCCCACCGCGCTTACGGCTCTATACCCCAACCCAACTTGCTCTGGCCCTGGGTCCTCCCGCATCTCTTCCTCGGTAAGCGGACCGTGGAAGCTGGGGGGTATCCGCTTGGGACTGATAGGAAACAGCATATCTTTTTTTTCCCTCCTGACCCCTAAAAAAAAATCTAGTTGCAGTCCGGTCGCGTCGGAGACATCCTTATCAGATTTTGAGGCTTCGTCGTCCGGCTCCTCCAAAATTATGTTAGGATCGGCTGGCTCATCCTTATCATCCGAAAATAAAACAGAGACAAAACAGATTTGTTTCAATGACATATCTAATCAGACTTAAATTGATGTCGAAGACACGATCATTCACATCAATTTCTGCAGGCAGGAAGGGCGCGGAAGCTACCGTTTAACGAATGCAATGCAAGCAAGGTAGCTTGCTTACTCTCCATCTAGCGTGCGTTGGCGGCAAGGAAAGAGGCATTGGAAAGACTAGACCATACACATTAATTAGTACAAGAAAGAGGCATTCGGGAAGCGACTAGTCGCTTCTGGCGAAGCTTAACAAAGGCCGACTACTACATAGAGACAACTACCAGTCATGAGCGATAGTAAAGCTGTCTGAGGCAGAAGCAGTCGCTTGACGGACGAAGCCGAACCGATACGATAGGCGGGCGAAGTGAGCGAGACCAAGACGGGCCAGACGTGGAGTGGCGAAGGGGGCCTACTATACGTATACGTGATTAGTAAGCGGTTCATCGAACGAAAAAGAAAAAGAGAACTATTGAACAGTGTGATTGATCAGACAAGTACCAAGGAGCAAGAAAACGTATGCGCTTTAGCAAGGGATGAGCGCTCAATCCGTTGCTTGTTCTTTCGGTAGCCTTCTTTCATTTCCGAATTTGCTTGCGAGCAGTCCTTGCATTAGTATGAGTTCGTTGACCGCGTAATGGCGATCCATCTTGATGACGAATTCCACGATAACGAGAAATAGAAATTAATCGTTCGATGTCTGCTCGTTCCCCCCTCTTCAATTCCCAATGAACAACATGATCTTGAGCTATCATTTTTTCAATTTGGTCGATCTGATACTTAGTTAACTCATTCATCTTGATGTTCCCACTGATACCTAATTGATAACGAAGCTGAATGGCTTTTTTCGGTCCAATTCCATCCATTTTTGTTGAGGCAATTCTGACTTGTTCATCGGGAAGTGATCTAGCTCCTGAGATATATGACATTCTTTATCCTTCTCTTTTCCTGGTCTTCTCGGCTGGAATCTACAATGGTTGTCTCCCGAACAAAAGAACCATCTCTATCTCTTCTGATATCAAGTATTTTTATTTCATGCATTTAGATAATGAGACCTGGCACATACATCAAAGATGTGATTATTAAGTGGTGCATTAATATGGATAGGATCTCAATGAACATTTCTCGAAGAGACAGTCTGGGTGAGTAATTCCTCGTATAGGAAAACCTACCTAAGTATAGGAGACTCTTTTTCGAGCAAGTAGTTAAGGACTAGAATGAGTGAAGAGGAATGGTACATACAATAGCTTGTGCTTCTCACTCAGGAGATATGCATCTCCTTTCTTTCCCAAGCTAGGCAGGCATGTAAAGAAAAAGGATGGCTCGGCATGAAAAGATAGCCACTTAGATAGGAATGATCAAGGCATAGGTCTGCTGATAAGAAATAGGTAAATCTCTAGGCAGGCTTTTGATGGATCTCCTATTCTCGGTAAAGGAGAAGAAGGCGGAACTATTCACCCTAGTCTCCATCCTGAGAATCTTCTGACTCAGAAACCTATACACACTCACTAAGGGCCCCTCCTTACTTATCTACACTTATCTTTTTCCGGTTTCTTGAGAAAACTATACTACTTGAAAAACCAAATCATAGAAACTACACTATATATGAGTTTATGTCCCGCGTTTCAATGGGACTCCCTGGCAGTACGGTGCTCTTCAAGTGTGCTTCTTCCCCCTTCTCCCCCTTACCATGGCAAGTCCTTGGGAAATAACTCCGATGGGCAGAAAAAGGAAGGGGTTAAGAGACCCTCCTGGCCCAACCCTAGACACTCTAAGAT
>Ga0268264_10000448_pt1 | contig 56330 bp, 44 predicted proteins | sample KBSSwiS32_FD_190357 | JGI IMG/M metagenome (GOLD analysis project Ga0268264, IMG submission 190357) | Switchgrass rhizosphere microbial communities from Kellogg Biological Station, Michigan, USA - KBS Switchgrass S3-2 (SPAdes) (version 2) | ecosystem: Host-associated > Plants > Roots >... | reverse complement strand
ACCAAGCTCATCGACGCATGGTTCATGTCTCGCCTCAACCAAATCGCCGAAGGCGCCACCGAAATCCAATATCGCGCCATCGCCCAAGGCCTCCTCTCAGGACGACTCAACCTCGAATTCCAGTAAAGGCTGAGCGCATACCGAATGGCACGAACAACGGGGGGACGGCCCATAACGAAAGTAGGGCCGTCCCACATTGTTTCGTGTGTTCACTGTGAGCAACACAGAGCAAGCGAGGCAGGTCGTACGGCGTTGCCCCGGCCTCGGCGCGGCGACCAATGGCGACCTCGCAATCCTGCAGTGCAGGATACTGAAAAGCGTCGGCGAAAAAGCTCAGCACGCACCGCCGAGTGGCCAATAGCCAAATGATCAGAAACATGCAGCCCCATCGGCGCCCTGCGCCGATGGGGCTGCATGAAACTTCAATCACCAGATCGTGATTTGACCGGCCTTACCGATCTATCCTGCCAAATATTTGTCGAGCGTCTGGTGATAGTGCCTGATCCGCACTTCCTGATATTCCGACAGGGTGACCTTGTTCGCAATGCTGGCTTTCAGGCCCCGTTGCATCGGCTCAAGGTTGACGACATCCTGCTGCAGGATCCAGCCAAGTGCTCCCAGCTCCGGTACATCACCGAGACTGTCGTCGAAGCCCAGATGGATCGTCGGCCCCGACGGCGGACGCTCACCCGAAAACGGCAGGAAGAGAGCGACCTCGAACGTGCACTCATCGGGCGTCTCTCCCGGCAGGAAGCGATAGAGCAGAGGTGCGCCGAGCGAAGGCCACGGAAAGAAATTCGGAAATACGAAATATTCGATCGTATCCAGTGTATAGGTCGCCGGCTGGTCCGACATGTCCAAACCGCTGCGAGCGGTGTAGACTTCCCGACTTATCCGGGCCGCCGCGTCTCGTACCGCTTCCCCCGGCCTCATCTTTCCCTGCTCGGTGCCGAGAAGCTCAGGCGCGAAATTGGTCAGAAACTCATCAAGAATTTTCTCGTCGTCCGGTCGCACCGCAAGATGATTTGAAGGAGCACCCATCGGACTGAGCATCCGGCTGAAATGCGGTTCGTCCGGCCATACATCATATTGGGAGCTCGTGCTGGCGCCGGAGTTCTCGGTACCGGGATGCGAGAAAAAGGCATGGAAGGCTTCGATAAAGGCTTCCTGCGCGACCTTCCAGTTGTTCCTCATCCGTTTGACGACGTTGACGGCCTTGAACCTGTTATGGAAATTCCAGCCGGGCGTGCTCGCCCACTGATCCACCATCTTGCCAAGGAAGCTGTTGAGCGAGGGCGCGTCATTGTCAAAGTTGATGAAGAGGAACCCGTTCCATTCCTCGCACCGAACCTCGGGAAGGTGATGCGTCTTCTGCGACACCTGCGGGAAATCCCATTTGGACGGATGCCATTTCAGCCCGCCCTCGAGGTTCCAGGTGAAGCCATGGAAGGGGCAGCGAAGCTCCTCCTGATGCTGCACCTCCTGCGTGCACAATTCCCGGCCGCGATGCAGGCAGGAGTTCGCGAACGCCTTGATCGAACCATCCCTCTGGCGAACGATCAACACCGATCTGCCGGCGTTACGGTATACGGCGATATCGCCCGGATTCGGGATATCGTAGCTCCACGCCGCATATTGCCATACCCGCGGCCAGAGCTTGGCATTCTCCAGATCGAAAAACTCTTGTGAGTAATACCGCCGCGCATCGAGCGGGGCGGTTCCCAACGTATATTCGGTGCTCTCGAGACAGGTCTCGTCGGGAGCGATCGGATCGTCCTGGATGAGGCTCTGAAAGAGGTCAGGGCGTTCGGTCTCTTCGGCCGGGGCGACAGGCTCAACGGAGGCGGCTTCCGAATAGTCCATTGGTATCCTCACATTATGCGCGGGGATGCACATCGCCCGCATATTGCCACGACATTTACCCCGGCTCTCTATCGGCTGCAATAGCGAGCGGAGCGCACCTCGCATCACCGAAGCCCGCCGCCCGGTCCGCGAAGCCTCCGCCAAGGCCGGCTACTATACCATGTTCTGCCCCGGCCCCGGCCTTGGCGCGGCCCACCAATGGCGACCTCGCAATCCTGCAGTGCAGGATACTGAAAAGCGTCGGCGAAAAAGCTCAGCACGCACCGCCGAGTGGCCAATAGCCAAATGATCAGAAACATGCAGCCCCATCGGCGCCCTGCGCCGATGGGGCTGCATGAAACTTCAATCACCAGATCGTGATTTGACCGGCCTTACCGATCTATCCTGCCAAATATTTGTCGAGCGTCTGGTGATAGTGCCTGATCCGCACTTCCTGATATTCCGACAGGGTGACCTTGTTCGCAATGCTGGCTTTCAGGCCCCGTTGCATCGGCTCAAGGTTGACGACATCCTGCTGCAGGATCCAGCCAAGTGCTCCCAGCTCCGGTACATCACCGAGACTGTCGTCGAAGCCCAGATGGATCGTCGGCCCCGACGGCGGACGCTCACCCGAAAACGGCAGGAAGAGAGCGACCTCGAACGTGCACTCATCGGGCGTCTCTCCCGGCAGGAAGCGATAGAGCAGAGGTGCGCCGAGCGAAGGCCACGGAAAGAAATTCGGAAATACGAAATATTCGATCGTATCCAGTGTATAGGTCGCCGGCTGGTCCGACATGTCCAAACCGCTGCGAGCGGTGTAGACTTCCCGACTTATCCGGGCCGCCGCGTCTCGTACCGCTTCCCCCGGCCTCATCTTTCCCTGCTCGGTGCCGAGAAGCTCAGGCGCGAAATTGGTCAGAAACTCATCAAGAATTTTCTCGTCGTCCGGTCGCACCGCAAGATGATTTGAAGGAGCACCCATCGGACTGAGCATCCGGCTGAAATGCGGTTCGTCCGGCCATACATCATATTGGGAGCTCGTGCTGGCGCCGGAGTTCTCGGTACCGGGATGCGAGAAAAAGGCATGGAAGGCTTCGATAAAGGCTTCCTGCGCGACCTTCCAGTTGTTCCTCATCCGTTTGACGACGTTGACGGCCTTGAACCTGTTATGGAAATTCCAGCCGGGCGTGCTCGCCCACTGATCCACCATCTTGCCAAGGAAGCTGTTGAGCGAGGGCGCGTCATTGTCAAAGTTGATGAAGAGGAACCCGTTCCATTCCTCGCACCGAACCTCGGGAAGGTGATGCGTCTTCTGCGACACCTGCGGGAAATCCCATTTGGACGGATGCCATTTCAGCCCGCCCTCGAGGTTCCAGGTGAAGCCATGGAAGGGGCAGCGAAGCTCCTCCTGATGCTGCACCTCCTGCGTGCACAATTCCCGGCCGCGATGCAGGCAGGAGTTCGCGAACGCCTTGATCGAACCATCCCTCTGGCGAACGATCAACACCGATCTGCCGGCGTTACGGTATACGGCGATATCGCCCGGATTCGGGATATCGTAGCTCCACGCCGCATATTGCCATACCCGCGGCCAGAGCTTGGCATTCTCCAGATCGAAAAACTCTTGTGAGTAATACCGCCGCGCATCGAGCGGGGCGGTTCCCAACGTATATTCGGTGCTCTCGAGACAGGTCGGATCGGGAGCGATCGGATCGTCCTGAATAAAGTTCTGGAAAAGATCAGGGCGTTCCACCTCTTCGGCCGGGGCAACAGGCTCAACGGAGGCGGCTTCCGAATAGTCCATTGGGTATCCTCACATTATGCGCGGGCATACAATGCCCGCATATTGCCCCCCTGCTCTCTATCGGCTGCAATAGCGAGCGGAGCGCACCCCGCCAGCATATCCCCAAAAAATCCTGGTGGTTTGACCTTCGTCAAACTCATGCGCACGTTGCCGGCCAAACCTAGCCGGCCAGTGCCGCAGGCGCTTTCGCTGCGTCCCCGACGGCGGCGCTGATGCCCTGGCGGCTCGGTTCGGGACCGTCGCTGAGCCCGCTCGCATGCCTGCCTGCCCTCCGACCGGAGAATATGCAGTCGCCGGCCGACAGACCGCTGAGATAGACGGCCGAGCATAGGCCGATCGCGGTTCGGCCAGCCGCGTACAATCCCGGGATCGTGCTCCCGTCGTCGCGCATCACCAGCCCGGTCTCTTCGTCGACCACGAGCCCGCCAACGGTGATCGACGGCAGCGGCATGAACCGGCTGAAGGCGCTCATGTCCATGGCGTAGAACGGGCCGGTTTCCAGCGCGCTCATATCCTCGGGAGACTTGCTGAACGGATCGACGACCTCGCCGGCCTTGGCCCGGTTATACTCCTCGACCGTGGCCAGGAAAACGTCCTTGTCGAAGCCCATCTTTTCCGCGAGCGCCTCCAGCGTCGGCGCCTTCTTCGTGCCGAACGCCATCAGCAACCTCGCCGGGTCCCGTTGAAAAGAATAGAGATTTTCCTGCTTTATCGACGCTTTGGCTTCCTTCCACAGCTTGGCGTCAAGGATCGACCAGCCATAACCATCATTGCCCGGCTTCATCAAAGCCCCGCCGATATGGGCGCCATAGCTGGCTTCGTCGACGAAACGTGCGCCACGCCTGTTCACGAGCATACCTTTGCCCCAGGCCGCCGGCGGATTCAGAAATCGCCAACTCGAAACGCGGTCCATCAGACCCATCGCGCCGGCTGCAGACCGGCCGAGCAATATGCCGCTGCCATCGTCAGCTGGCGTGCCCAGAGTGTAAACATCGACGTACCGCGGCGCGAAATCCGCAACCATCGCCTTGTTGAAGATGAACCCGCCGCTCGAGATGCAAATGCCGCGGCGAGCGCGGATGAAGACGGGCCTAGCGGCCGCCTGCACTATGCGCTCCGCGCGCCGCTTGTAGAATCGAGCGACTTTGGCCGTCAAATTACCGCCCGGCATCGTTGCCGGAAGCAGCAGCGACCATTTGTTCATCAGACGATGCGCCTTGACCAAGGCTGGCCAGCGCTTGTCGTCCGGGAAAACCCGATTTGCCTTGAGACCGATCACAGTCCCGCTTCGATCTACCACGAGCTGGCGAGCTTCAGTCTGACCGAACAGACGCAGCCCCGCTGACGCTGCCGCATCGCGCTGCGGCTCGTAAAGCCCGCGACCAAAACCTTCCTCCATGTCGTTGTTGCCATATTGGACCTTATGGCCGCGTGGCGCGGGAGGGTGATTTCCGCGAAACTTCTTCAGCAACGAGTTGTCGGGATGGTACAGAAAATATTCTCGAGACGGATAACTGGACTTTTTGGGATAGGCCTTGTCGCCGAAGCGCACACCATGTGCCTTGAGCCATTCGATGGTCTCCGGACCGGCCTCACAATAGCGCCGCAGCGTTTCGTCGGTGACAACGCCGCCAAGCTCGCGTTTGAGATATTCGTACATGCCCTCGGGGCTGTCCTCACACCCGGCGGCCTTCTGGACTGATGTTCCACCCCCATAATATATGATGCCGCCGTTAAGGGTCGTCGCACCGCCACCTGCGAAACGGTCCAGAGCGATGACACTGACGCCCCCGTCGAGCGCCTGATTGGTAGCGGCCACCCCGGCGCCGCCAAAACCGACCACGACGAAATCGGCCTCCTCGTCCCAGCTGACCTGGGAAGCATCATCCACGACCAGCGCGTCTTCAACGTCCGAATAAGCGCGCGCGAACGCGAGCGACTCCACAATCTTGCCCATCATTATCCTCGTCAATCTTGTCGTGGCTTCGCCCGTGCTGATAAACAAAATCCCTGGCAACCGCTACTCCCCGCGGCGCCATGCGAGCGCGTGGCCGGTCCGCGCCAACCTCCGCAATGGCGATCGCGATGGCGAAGCTGAGCGCGGCGCTGTCAAAATGGCAACGCCCAGGCCGAGCTCGCTCGGGGCCATAGATCGCCGACGACGACATCTCTATACCGCCCTGAATGCAGCGATGTTTGACGGCAGGACCTTCGCTGTCCACTTCCCGAGAGCCGGCGCCAGGACGGCTACCCTCCGGTTTATCACCAGCTTAGCCAACCATCGTCGTCGGCTGTGAGATGATCCGTCGATCCGCTAAAGTCGGGCGTGGTCCCCTTGTTGTGGAACGCCTGCTGGTGCCGCTCCTCCTGCTGCACCCAGCAGCCACGGGTAGCAAGCGCGTGTGGCCGCTTGCGTGCATTGGGATCGCGCGTCGATATGGCGTGTAAGCTTGGGTAGATCGGCGCTGATCTCCTTTCCACATAGCTCTTTGAGCCGCGCGCCCGCTGCCGAGCAAAGCGGATAGGGCCCGCGCAGGGTGTCGCCCGTCACGTGGGTCACCTCGCGACCATCGTGGCGGAGCGTCACGCGGAAATGATGGAAGTCTTCCTCGACCGCCGCCCGCGCCTCTCCTCCCCGAGACACCAGACGGATGTCCCGTCTAGGCTGCCGGCGAGATATTGTCTCGGGGGCGGAATGAACGATATCGCAGCGCGCCAATTCATGGCTAAGCCTTCGCCGCAGCCCCCGCGCTCTCTGCTGCCAATGTCTCGAGATCCATTCTTTCAACCCGGTCGAGGTGAGATATCGGCAGTCGCGCCCAGCCAAAACCACCGTCCACCGACAATGTGGAGCCGAGCACATAGTCCCCTGCGCGGCTGGCGAGGAAAACGGCGCCCCCGGCCGCATCCTCAGGCGTGCCGACCCGACCGGCCGGAATGATGCGCGAGACGACATTCTCGTATCGTGTGGCGGGGCGGTTCATGCCCGAGGGGAAATGACCCGGCGACAGGTTCGTCACGACGATATTGTCCTTCGCCAACTCGGCCGCCATACGCCGAGTCAGGTGCGCGAGTCCGGCTTTAGCGGCATGATAGGCATAGACCTCAAGATAATCCACCGTGGTCGCATCGGTCGAGGTGATGTTGATGACCTTTGCCGGCTGCGCCGGGCTGGCTGCCGCCTTCAGGTTCGGGTATAATGCCTGGGTCAGGAAGAAGGGCGACTTCATGCACAGGTCTACCGTCCGATCCCAGCCCTTCTCCGGAAATTCCGTGAACTTCGCAGCCCACGCCGTGGCGGCATTGTTGACGAGAATGTCGAGTTTCGGCTCGAACTCGCGGAAGCGATCGGCCAGCGCGGAGATGGTTTCGACGCTGGATACGTCGCCCGGAAGAGCGAAGCAATTGGGGCCGAGTTCCGCGGCGGTAGCCTCGCAATTGTCGACGTTGCGGCCGGTGATATATACTTTAGCGCCGGCGGCGATGAAGCCGGTAGCGATCCCGCGGCCAATTCCACGCGATCCCCCGGTCACGAGCGCGACGCGCCCCTTGAGCGTGAACAGATCTTCAAGCGTCATGTCTAAACTCCCTCGGAGCAACAGTGATGGCTTCCTGGGCCAACCTTCGGAAACGGATTTCGATCAGAGCGGCCGATATCTGAATATATCGGCAGACGTCGCCAGCTTCGAATAACCAGGCCTCATGGCGGGCAGCGCCTGATCCACGATCGCTTCCGGCGACCAGCCCTCGATCGCTGCAACCGAACGGGTCGGCGCCATGTCGCCGAACAGGATGATCTCGTTGCCTCGGGCACCGAACACCTGCCCGCTATCCTTCACGCGCGGACTACACAGCGCCACGACCAGTTTCGCCACCTGATCCGCCCGCATCGAGGTCTTCGCGCGTTCCATGGCCTTCGCCGTGGCTTCGTCCCTGACCGGCAAGGATTCGAGCATCCTCGTCCAGGCGAACGGAGCGACAACGTTGGAGCGGACGCCCGTACCCGCGGTCTCCATGGCGACGACCTTGTTCAACCCGACGACGCCGAGCTTTGCCGCAGCATAATTGGCGAGTTCCCGCTGACCGAAGATCCCGGCCGTCGAGGTAAAAAACACGAAAGAGCCTTCATTCTGGGCGAGAAACAGCGGCAGCGCAGCCCGAGCCACGTTGAAGGCACCTCGCAGATGGGTGTTTATGACGAGATCCCAATCCTCTTCGGTCATGTCGACAAGCGACACACGGCGTGAAATGCCGGCAGGATGGATAGCGGCATGGAAACCCCCGAACAGGTCGCGTGCCTGCTCCACCATCCGCTGAACGGCCGCCAGCGAGACTACCGTTTCGCTGTTATGGGCCGCGCGCCCCCCGAACGCCTTAATTTCGCTTGCCACCTGTTCGGCCGGAGCGGCGGAGGCACCGTCGCCCTCCATCGTCGATCCGATGTCGTTGACGAGCACGCTTGCGCCGGCTCTGGCGGCCGCCAGGGCGCATTCCCGGCCGATCCCGTTGCCGCCGCCGGTGACCAGCACCACCCGCCCGTCAAGCTCTCCCATCAGCGTCCTCTCCAAATTTATCGAGCTGGCTTCGACTTGGCTGCTAACCAGTCGACGGGCGCCTGTCCAGCAAGGCCGGGAAAGCACCATTGCCAACTTCTCGCGGGACGTGCTTATACCGACACGGACAAGCCGGTGGATACCGCCGCAGGTGCACAAAAAGAACGTCGGTTCCGACGCAGGAGTCAGGAAGATGAACAGCGAAAACCCCGGCCGTCGGCTGATGCCTCTCACGGTCGACCGCCCCGAACTGGCGGACACCACTCACTATACCGACACCAGTTTTGTCACCATTCCGTTCGTGACCGATCCCGATGTGCTGAAGACGATGCTACCGCCATTCTTCAAGCCGACTCCGCGCTCGATCATAACCGTGTCCTATCAGCATATTTGCGGCGTCGAATATCTGGCTGGCCGCGATTACAAGATCGCGCAAGTGATGGCCGAAGTGATGTACGAAGGCCATGGACGGTCGATCACCGCAATATATCCGCTTGCGATGTGGGAAACTGACACCAACCCGATCATTGCCGGACGAGAGTTTCTCGGCACCCCGAAGCTCTATGGCGAGATTCCCGACTTGGACAAGAGGGACGATGGCTGGCGCTTCTCCTGTTCGGAATATGGTTCGTTGCTGCTTTCCGGCACGGTGCGGAACATGAAACCGCTCACCGGCGAAAAGCTCGATGCGATGCGCGATGCGCTCCGCACTCTTCGCATGATGACATGGAAATATATCCCGGGGCCGAATGACTCGGCCGATGCGAGCTACCCGATCTGCTATTCGCAGGAAGTCGATTTGGAAGAGATACTGGTAGGCACAGGCGAAGTCGCCTGGGGAACGCCGAGCTTCGAAGAAGCGCCCATTTCGTGGCACATTCCCGCCGCCCTGTCCAAGCTCCCGATAGTCCGGTACCTCCCGGTCCTCGGGGGGCGCGGGCCGGCGCGCCTGTTGCGCTCGACACTGGAACGCTTGCCTTTGCCCTGATGCAGGGCGCTTCGGAAGCGATCGACAGCTGCGCAGTCGGAGCGCTGCCTCGTGGCTCAGCGCTGAAAGCTGCGTGCTGGAATAGTGATGGGAGAGCGCGCAATGGAAGACACAACGCCGCACAAGAACGACTTTGATGGCCGCGCCATCCTGGTCACTGGCGCAGGCTCCGGCATTGGCCGGTCGATCGCAAGCCTGCTTTCTCGACGCGGCGCGACAGTCATCGCGCTCGATTGCAACGCGACCGCGCTCGACAGCGTGAAGGGTCTACCCAATGTTCGCGTTCTCGTCGCTGATCTCGGCGACGCGACCTCGATCGGCGACGCGGTCGCCTCCGCCTGCGCCGAGGTCGAGATCTTGAACGGGGTTGTCAATTGCGCCGCGGTCGCCGGCGCCTCTTCGTTCGAAGCGCTGCCGCTCGGAGAGTGGCAGCGGGCTCTCGCCGTGAACCTTACCGGACCTGCGCTGCTGCTCCAGGCGGCGTTGCCTTTCCTGCGCCGCGCCGCCGGCAAGGCCTCGGTCGTCAACATCGCCTCGGCCCAGGCGCTCCTGCCGGCAGCACAGGGCGGCACGGCCTATACCGCGTCCAAGGCCGCTTTGATCGGTCTCACGAAGGCGCTTGCGGCAGAGCTTGCGCCGGACGTGCGCGTGAACGTCGTGTGCCCGGGCCTGACCGATACGGAGATGGGACGCAACGCGATGGGTCCGAACGGGTTCGAGGCCGCGTCACAGCGCTACTTGCTCAAACGCGCCGCCCAGCCGTCGGAGATCGCCGAGTGCGTCCTCTTCCTGCTCAGCGACGCAAGTTCGATCGTCACTGGCGCAACTTGGGCCACCGATTGCGGACGCAGCTTTCATTGAGCGAGCCGCCGCCGCGGTCAGGGCAGCTGGCTGGAGCCTGCTTCAGGCCTGAGCCATCAGCCCTGCGGCCTCGATGCCGGCAAGCGCGCACTGCTCATCCTTGTCGCTCAGGTCTCCCGAGACGCCGACCGCCCCTATGGCATTTCCTTCATCGTCGACCACGATGATCCCACCGGCGGCGGGGATGGCGCCGGCGGGCGCGACCGGAGCGATCGAGGCCACGAATATCGGACGATCGGTCACCATGTCACCGATCTTGCGCGACGAGATGCCGAGGAAAAGAGCGCCCGAGGCTTTGCCGGTCGCTATTTGTAGCCGCCCGGTCGAGGCTCCGTCCTGCCGCTGAAACGCGATCGGATGACCACCGGCGTCCAATACGACGACACCGAGCGGCTTGAGCGAAAGTTCGCGCGCCTTTTCGAAGGCTGCTTCAATGACCTTGTTGGCTTGGGCAAGCGTGATGCGGCTCATGATTTTTCCTTCGTGCTGCTGAAATGGGAGAGGGAGTCCGGCTCCGGGCCGCCGGTCGCCCAGTCGATCAACTCGACCGTGTGAAGCACGGGCACCGACGCGCGCAGACCGATCTGCATCGCGCAGCCGATATTGCCGGTCGCAATCAGGTCGGGATGCAGGCGTTCGAGGTTCGCGACCTTGCGCTCGCCGAGCTTGCCCGCAATGTCGGGCTGAAGGATATTGTAGGTTCCCGCTGACCCGCAGCAGAGATGGGCCTCGACCGGCGTGCGGACCAGATAGCCGACCCGAGCGAGCAGGCGCTTCGGTGCTTCGGTGACCTTCTGCCCATGCTGCAGCGAGCAGGCCGCATGATAGGCGACGGTCAGCCCCCGCCCGTCGCCCTCCGGCAGCTCCGGCTCGAGCGCGATCAGCAATTCGCTTACATCCTTGGCGAGCGCGGAGACGCGTGCCGCCTTCTCCGCGTAAGCCGGATCGTCGCGCAACATGAAGCCATAGTCCTTGATCGTCGTACCGCAGCCGGACGCCGTGATGACGATCGCATCGAGCCCCTTGCCCTCGATTTCCCGCGTCCACGCATCGACATTGATGCGAGCGGCGTCGAGGCTTTCGGCGGCGCGGCCCATATGGTGGACGAGCGCGCCGCAGCAGACCTCTCCAGGCACCGCCGCCACATCATAACCACAACGATTCAGCAAGCGGACCGTAGCGGCGCGGATCGACGGTCTGAGAACCGGTTCCGCGCAGCCGAGCAGGATCGCCACCCGGCCCCTGCGTGGCGTGGTCATTGGTTCATCGTGCCGGACCACAGCACCGCGCAAGTCATCGGGCACCAGCGCCAGCATCGCGGCCAGCGACTTGAACGCCGGCACACGCGCGAACACCGGCGCGAGCGGCCGTGCGAACATTCCCAATCTCAGCGCCCAAGCAAAGCGCCTAGGATAGGGAAGGACCATGGCGAGCAAGCGCCGAACGAGGCGGTCATTCCAGGGACGCCGATAACGCTCCTCGATATAGGCGCGGGCATGATCGACGAGATGCATGTAGTTCACGCCCGACGGGCAAGTCGTCATGCACGACAGGCAAGACAGGCAACGATCGATATGTTTGACAACCTCGATTGTCGGCACACGCTCGTTCTCGAGCATGTCCTTCATCAGATATATGCGGCCGCGGGGACTGTCGAGTTCGTCCCCGAGCAGCACATAGGTAGGGCAGGTCGCAGTGCAGAAGCCGCAATGCACGCATTTGCGGATCACTGCCTCCGACGAGGCCATTGCCGGCTCCGCAAGCTGATCGGGCGTGAAATTAGTCTGCATCGGTTTCCCCGAGATGACGTCCCGTCTCAAACACGCCGGCCGGGTCGAATGCGCGCCGCACGCGGCGTTCGAGCGCCATGACGCCGGCTGCCCGCGGATGCTGCGCGGCTATGCTCGCCCAGCTTTCGGCGGGCGCCCGGACGAGCATCGCCTGTCCTCCGCACACGGCTGCGGCGCCACGGATCTGCTCCGCCGGACCAGCACATTCGAGCCAGACCAGCCCGCCACCCCAGTCGATCACCCACCGGGCCCCCAGTGGCGCCACTGCTTTCAACAACATGCAGAGGGTCGAAGGCGGCAGGTGCACCCGCCATAGGGTCGGTCCATCGAGTGGCGTCGCGTACCGCACCGCCGCCCAGAGCGCGTCAGCCTCTTCCCCGTCGGAACGCCGCAACGCGCATTCCGCGCGCAGAAGCTCCGGGAGCAACGTGCAGCGCGCCTCGACAGACGGGGCAAAGCCGGCGACCCGAAGCAGGGTGACGGCCCTGCCCCCGTTTACCGCCGCCGGCAAATGCGCGGCCGCAGACACCTCCGCATGGCTGGCAAGTGCGCGAGCCATGACGGCCTGCGCCATATCGTCGTCGAGATTGTCGGCCAGCATCGTAGCCACGATCCTCGGCCGCGGCAGCACCTTGAGCGTAAGCTCGGTCATCGCCGCGAGCCGACCCCAGCTTCCCGCCATCAGCTTCGGCAGGTCATAGCCGGTCACGTTCTTGACGACCTTTGCGCCCGCCACGAACTCTTCACCACGGCCGGAGACGGCACGAAAACCGAGAAGATGATCGCGCGCGCTGCCAGCGGTAACCCTACGCGACCCGGCCACACCCGCCGCGATAACTCCGCCGATCGTAGCGGCGCCGACGGACTCGCCGAAAATCGGACCATGGTCGAATGGCTCAAAGGCCATCATCTGACCCTCGCCGGCCACGAGCGCCTCGATTTCGGAAAGTGGCGTCCCTGCCCCGGCGGTCAGCACCAACTCGGCAGGGTCATAATCGACGACGCCGGCAAAACCGCGCATGTCGAGGATGACCGGATCGCGTGGCGCACCGATCGCCGTCTTGCTGCCGCCGCCGCGTATCTCCAGGCGCCTGCCGTCGCGCGCAGCTTCCATCACTGCGTCACGCAGTTCATCAACGCTCGTCGGTCGAACTACAGTCATCAGAACCGTGGCAAGTCCGGAAAGGGCAGCTGGCCATGATGGACATGCATCCGTCCGAGCTCGGCACAGCGATGCAGCGTCGGGAACACCTTGCCGGGATTGAGCAACGAGTCCGGATCGAAGGCGCACTTCACGCGCTGCTGCTGCTTCAGATCGATGTCCGAGAACATCTCCGGCATGAGATCGCGCTTCTCGACCCCGACACCATGTTCCCCGGTGAGCACGCCGCCCACCTCGACGCATAACCGCAGGATATCGTTGCCGAACGCCTCGGCGCGCTCGAGCTCGCCCGGCTGGTTTGCATCGTAGAGGATTAGCGGATGGAGGTTTCCATCTCCGGCATGGAAGACGTTCGCGACGGCGAGGCCATGGCGCTGCGACATCTCCTCCATGCGGCGCAGCACTTCGGGCAGCCGCCGCCGGGGTATCGTCCCGTCCATGCAATAATAATCGGGCGCTAGCCGCCCCACCGCCGGGAAGGCCGCCTTGCGTCCCGCCCAAAAGGCCAGTCTCTGCTCCTCGTCGGTCGAAATGCGCAAGGTCGTTACGCCATTCTCCTGCGCGATGCGGGCGATCTCTTCGATCAGATGATCGCACTCCGCCGCCGGGCCGTCGACCTCCACGATGAGCAATGCACCGACGTCGAGGGGATAACCGACCTGCACGAACGCCTCTGCCGCGTGGATGGCCGGTCGGTCCATCATCTCCATGCCGGCCGGGATAATCCCCTCGGCAATGACCTGGGCCACGCAACAACCCGCCGCCTCCGGATCGGGAAAGCCGAGCAGCACGGCGCGGGCCGTCTCGGGCTTAGGCAGAATTCGCACCGTCACTTCGGTGACCACGCCCAGAAGCCCTTCCGAGCCGACGACCACACCGAGCAGATCGAGACCCGCTGGGTCGAGCTGACGCCCCCCGAGGCGCACGATCTCGCCGTCCATCAGCACGAGCTCGACGCCGAGCACATTGTTGGTGGTGAGCCCATATTTCAAGCAATGGACCCCTCCCGAATTTTCGGCGACATTCCCGCCTATCGAACATGCGATCTGGCTCGATGGATCGGGCGCATAATAGAAACCGGCATCCTCGACCGCTCGCGTGATCGCCAGGTTGGTGACGCCCGGCTGCACGACGGCGACACGGTCCACATAGTTGATGTCAAGAACCCGGTTGAACTTGCCCAAACCGAGTAGAACAGCGTCAGCAAGCGGCAAGGCGCCCCCCGACAGCGACGTTCCCGACCCCCGCGGCACGACTTTCACGCCCTGCACATGACACCAACGGAGCACTGCCGCGACCTGCTCCACGGTTTCGGGAAGCACGACCACCATCGGCGGCTGACGATAGGCCGTCAGGCCATCGGATTCGTACGGACGGAGCTCGTGCGGCTCGCTGATGACGCCTTCGCCGGGCACGATGGCCCGCAGAGCGGCAACGATCTGTTGCCGCCGCGATAGCACCGCGTCGTCCGGCTTGGGCATCTTGATGGACATAGCTCGCAAGCGCTATAATCGCAGCCGTCGCGATAATCTACGCGTAACCCGCCCCCTCCACTTCAGCGACGGCTCCTCCACGAGCGTTCAGCGTAAGCCGGCTCGGTTGGCAAGGCGACATCGGCCCGTCCGACCTGCGCGGAAGCTGCCGCCAGTGCAGCTACTTCGGCCTCGGACCACCGGGAAGCTCTTCATACAGATGCACGACCACCTCTTGATCGATGGCATCGCTCATCTGCATCTGGCCGTTCGCCGCCCTGTCCATCATGCCACCCAGCGTGCCGTGCACGTCATCGGTCTCGAGATCATAGATGGCGAGATAACGGTGCGAAGGCTGCGGCCCATCGCCGGGGACCAGCCGGAAGCGGCGCGCACCGGTGAAACCAGGCGATGCCACGACCTCTCCGAGGTGAACATCCGTGTACCAGCGATTATACTCCTCCTCGCGCCCAGCCGCCGGATTGCTGAAGACGAGGAATTTATAGTGCGGCATCGATCTCCTCCTTTGATGATTAGCTCAGGAATCTGGTTATACTTCGACTGGCCCGTTGGATGCACGGATTGGCCATGCCAGTGACGCCGATATGCGGGGCGATCAGTCGGTATTTGGAGCATGCGCTTCAAAAACCAGCGATGGCAGGCTCACGGTCGCAAGCGGGCGTGACTGAGCACGAGCGGTAAGAAGAGGGTTCATGCCTGTCAATCGACGGGGAGATGGCATAGCCCGATAACGCCACTTGGCGGCGCGATGCGATCATGTAAGAGCTCAGGCGAAACGCGGTCGCCATCGCCAAGCGCCACATACCGGCCGACCGCAAAAATTGGAGAGATCACATGGAATATCGGACGCTCGGGTCGTCGGGCATCAAAGTCAGCGCCTTCGGTCTTGGCGCCATGACGTTCGGCGGTCAGTCCAGCGAAACAGACGGGTTCCGACAGCTGGACATGGCGTTCGACGCGGGCGTGACCTTCATAGACACCGCAGAGAATTATCCGTTTCCCTTCGATCCCGCCACGCAGGGCGAGTCCGAAGCTGTCGTCGGCCGCTGGATTTCCCAGCGCGGGTTGCGCGACAAGGTGGTGATCGCGACGAAGGCCGCCGCCTTCGGCAATTTCGAGCATATCCGCGGCGAGCAACGCTGCCTCGACCGCGCCAATATCCGCCAGGCCGTCGATGATAGTCTGCGCCGATTCCGGACCGATACCATCGATCTATATCAGCTTCACTGGAGCGAGCGGGTGATCTCCACCAATTTCCAGCCGCGTTTCTCCAATGTGCAAGATCGACCCGACATAGTACCGATCGCCGAGACGCTTGCGGCCTTGGGCGAGGTCGTGGCCGAGGGAAAGGTGCGGGCCATCGGCATTTGCAATGAATCGCCCTGGGGAGCGATGCGCTATCTGCTCGAGGCCGAGCGCGCCGGGCTGCCTCGCATCACCTCGATACAAAATGGCTATAATTTGCTCGACCGCACCTTCGAGCTAGGTCTGGCCGAGATCGCGATACGTGAGGAGCTGCCGCTGATCGGCTATTCACCGCTCGCGACCGGCGGCCTTACCGGTAAATATGGCGCGACGCCCAAGCCTATCGAAGGGAGCCGCTCGAGCGCCATCCCGGATTTCCTCAAGCGGCTCGGTGCCGGTCGTCTCCGTGCTATCGAGGCCTATACAGACATAGCGCGGGAGCACGGCTTGAGCTTGCCCCATATGGCGCTCGCCTTCGCACGACAGCAGCCGTTCAGCGCGACCGTGCTGCTTGGTGCATCGAGCGCCGATCAGCTCCACGACAATCTGGCCGCGACCGAACTGGTCCTTTCGAAAGACATCATCAAGCAGATCAATGCCGTGCATGACGCGAACCCCAATCCCAGGTGAGGCGGGCGCGATGCCATTCATAGTGTTTTTTTTACGTCGCCAGATTTTATCTGACATATTCCGGACACCGGTGGCATCGGGGCAAATCGCTCCGCCTGCCAACGAGAGTGATTGAGGGAGGGGATCGGTGGAAGATTTTTCGGGGAAGACGGTGGTCATCACCGGGGCCGCATCAGGACTCGGCCGGGCGGCCGTGATCGCCTTCGCCAAGCGGAACGCGAACGTCGTGGCCGCAGATGTCGCCGCCGATGGTTTAGGTGAACTCGAGTCCGAGTTGGAAGGTCAGGGTACGACAGTGTTCTCGTGCCCCGGAGACCTTTCCTCGCGCGCCGCCTGCTACGCGCTCATCGAAGCGGGGGTGGAACGCTTCGGCGGTATCGACACGCTGTGTAACGTCGCCGGCATGCTCGCCCCAGGCCGCGTGGAAGATGTCACCGAAGACGTCTGGGCCCGCCTGATGGCGATTAATCTCGGCGCGCCCTTCTGGCTCGCACAGGCGGCGCTCCCGTCGCTCGTGGCACGGAACGGCAGCATAGTGAACGTCGCATCGACGGGCGGTCTCCGCGGGCAGGCCTATACCGTGCCCTACTCCGCCAGCAAGGCGGGTTTGATCCACATGACAAAATCGATGGCACTCGAATATATGAACCGGAGCGTGCGGATTAACGCGATCGCGCCGGGCCCGATGGACACGGCAGGCATGGGCCAGGCTATGCAATTTTTCCCCCGGGATGCCGAACAGAACCTGGTCGATCGCCTGATCTCGATACGCCCGGCGGCCGAACCGTCGGTGGTGGCCGATCTGATGGTCTATCTGGCTTCGGATCGGGCAGCGAACATTCACGGGGCGTGCTTCACCTGTGACGGCGGCACCACCACGAGTTGAGGAACCAACGAATGTCAGATCAGACCGAATACGCGGCATCCTCGGCGCCTGCCGATCTTCGGATTCCCGCACAGCTTGAGGATCTCAGCACCGACTTTCTCTCTCAGGTTGTCCAGACCCGCAATCCGGGGGTAAAGGTCACGGGGTTCGAGTTGCTCGACGTCAAGCGCTATGGCGAGGAGATGGTCTCGACCTCGGACCGTGTGAAGATGCGGTTGGAGTATGCGCCGGGCGCCCCCGAAACACTGCCGACACGGCTGGCGATCAAGATGAAGCGCAGCTGCGACGCGGTATTGGGTGAGCTTTACGCGAACGAGGTCGATTTTTACGTCCGGCTGCAGCCCGAGCTCGACATCGAGACGCCGGTCGCGGCCGGTGGTGTCTGCGACAAGGCGTCGGCGCTCTATTATTTGCTGCTCGAAGACGTGTCGCTACGAGGAGCGGTTTTTCCCACCGCACTACGTGACAATGATGTTGCCGACGTGCGGGCGGTACTCGATCAACTCGCAAAACTCCACGCCCGGTTCTGGAACAGTCCGCGCCTCAAGACAGATCTGGCGTGGTACCAGACCCACATACGGGGCTCGCTTAGCGACATGTTTGACTCGCTCCTGCCGCTGGTCATTGCCGAGAATGTCGCGACTTACGAGCCCACCCGACAGATCGTTTCGGATCTGGGAGGCGATGTGCCGGCTCTCCATCGCGGGCTGCGGACGCTGCAGCGGCACCAGGCCAAGCTGCCGCAGACCGTGCTGCACGGCGACTGCCACGTGGGCAATACCTATCTGCTTCCCGATGGTACCGCCGGCTTGCTGGATTTTCAGCTCACGGCCATCGGCGCATGGATACATGACGTCAATTATCTGATCGTCACAACCCTTCCCGTCGAGGTGCGTCGCCAGCATGAGCGCATGCTGCTCGACTATTATCTGGATCGTCTGGCCAAGGCGGGCGTCGTCGAACCCCCTTCGAGGGAGGAAGCGTGGCTGGAATATCGGCGGGCAATCTACTGGAGCCTTTATGTCGGCTGGCTGCCGACGTCACCGGTGAACTATGGTGACGCGCTGACATCCGAAAATCTGAAACGCACCTCGACCGCGTTCAAGGACCATGACACCCGCCGGCTCGTGACCGAGGTCGCCTGACGGCATGGACATGCCTTGGATCTGGCCGGTCTATAGGCTTTCGCACATAGCCGTTCTGGCGGTTCCGCGGCTCTGAACCGCCACGGGAGATCGCTTGCACCGGTGCTGCCGTTACCGGCGGCACCGGCAAGGATCATATCTCAGGCGCGTTACACCTTCTCCACCGGAATGATCGGCAGAAGCAAGCGCGATGCATGGACACCGCCACAGGCAACGTTCTGATCGGCCGGCACGCGCGCTGCCGCGAACAGGGCCGGCTCGGCGGTATTGGAAGCGATATCGAATCGCGGGAAATTGCTGCTCGATATGTGCACGCCGAGGCGATGGCCCTTGAGGAAGACCTGGCTTGTCGCTCCGAGCTCGACCAGAATCTTCGTCCAGCCATCGGCAAACTCTCCCGCCCTCACCCGGCGTATGCCGTCGCAGACGACATATTCGTCCCCGTCGGGCCAAATATCGGTCAGCTTGACGGTGAAGTCGGTCGCCGGTGCCGAAGATTTCACCCAAAGCTCCGCATTGACCCAGCCGGTGACTTCGACTTCCTCCTCCACAACCGCAGAGCGGAAAGTCACCACGTCCGCGCGATCCTTCAGATCGCCCTGGATCAAGGGACCCTGGGGGAAGGCGGAGTCGAGGGCCAAATGTGCGCCGCCGCGGGTCGGCACCGGATCGTTCGGATCGAATCGGAAGACGGCTTCGCTTTCCCCGGCCGGTTCGGCCCAGCCCAACTCGCCGCCCCTGGCATCGAGATAGAGCGGCGTTACCTGCGCACGCGCGAGCGGCCATGCCGCTTCGTCGCGCCATATATTGCGGCCCATGACGAAAAGGCGAACGCGGCTGCCCGGCGGGGGGGTGCCCTTGTCCATCACGCTCCGGAACCAGTTGAGCTGCTGGCTTTCCAGATCGGCGAAAGCGTCGAGGCCAAAATCGATGTCACCGACGCGTACCGATCCCATCACGGTGGACTTGGGCGGATAGTGCGCCCAAGGCCCCACAACGAGCCGCTGCGCCTCCCGTGTCGCTTCGGACGGCGCGCTTTTGGTCAGACCTTCATAATTCCTCAGCGCACCGACGTGGAACTGATCGAACCAGCTCGTTATGTGCAGCGCTGGAACATCGATCGAGCCATAATGGTCGGAAATCCGCAGCGGCGTCCAATAGGGATCGGTAGCGCGGTCATTTTCCCACCAGGTGAAGAGGAATGGGGCGATCTTGCCCAGCTCGGTTTCGCGCAGTTTCGCGAACGGCGCCACCTTGAGGAACTTGGGCAGGTCGGCTAATGCGCGGCGCGCCTCGCCAAAACGTTCGCGCAACGACCGCGCGTCGAGTTTCGCCCGCAGGAGCGTGCCGGCGCCGAGATTCCACAAACTGATCGACGTGACCGCGCCGAGTTCGAACGCGCCCCCTCGATATGACCTGCCTTCATAATAGTCCGACACCGCCTGGATCGGACACATGGCGCTGATGATATCCGACGCGCCGATCGCGGCCTGGAGCTGCGTCGCGCCCATGTAGGAACTGCCGAAAAGGCCAAGCTTGCCGTTGCACCATGGCTGCTGGCTTACCCATCGCGCAGTATCGGCGCCATCTTCGGCCTCGTTGATGAAGGGATGGAAATCTCCGTCGGAGGCTCCCCGCCCTCGCACGTCCTGGATGATCACGGCAAATCCCTTCCGCGCCGCGGCCACGGGATTCACCGCGGCCATCAGACCGGGAATTTGCCCCTTGAGGTACGGCGTTCTGCTGAGCAGCGCCGGCGCCGGGCGATTGGCGGGGAGATAGATGTCGGCCCGAAGGACTGTGCCGTCGGACATGGGAATTTCAACATCCAACTCGATCGTAATGTCTGCCTGCGTCATCGACTTCCTCTCCAATCAATCGCCACAGACGATCGAAGCCGTCATTCCTTGATCCGCGTCGGCGTCGTCGCCATTACGCTCCAGATCGTATTGGCTCTCGCGTACCGGGCGCCGATCGAGCGTCGCTCTTCGGCGCAGTGAGCGGGCGGACAGGGTTTTCGCCGTAGCAATGGACCAGCCGCCGCCCCCCACTTGGCCGCCTTTTAGCTGCGGCTCTTGGGAAGGCCCAACCCCTGCTCCGCCGTCAGACTGCGATGGACCTCGCTCGTCCCTCCGTAAATTGTCGACCCATAGGCGCGGCGATGCCCCAGTTCGACGATTCCGAGCGGATGCTTCCCCGTCAGCCCACTCTCCGGAGCGCCAAGCTGCAGGAGTTCCCAGGCACTGTGGAGATGGGATTCCGTAACGAACATCTTCGCCATCGGCCCCCAGGCGCGGTGATGATAGCCGGTATCAGCCGCCCACACGCTTCGTGCGACGAGCGCCGCCGATGCCTCAAACCGTGCTACAACCGCCGCATAACGCGTGCGGCGAGATGGATCATCCAACGGAGCGGCGCCGTCTACCGCCATATGGGCCCACTGGTCGGCCGACTTCATCATTTCCTTATAGCCGACGAACATCGACGCGGCCGCGCTATGCTCAAGCTTGAGGCAGGCGCCCATAACCGCCGCGCCATCCCCGACTTTGCCCAGAACATATCGGCCGGGCAGGCGGAGATCGCCATAATAGGTGATGTTGGTCCGTTCGTCCTGATAGGTCTGCACTGCCTGAAAGCTGAAGCCCGGAAGCGATGTCGGCACGATAAACAGCGTCAGACCCTCGTGCTTCTTGCCGCTCGTGTCGGTGCGCGCGAGCAGCAGGACATAGTCAGCATAATGCGCCGCCGTAGTGAACATCTTCGCGCCGTCGATGATCCAGTCGTCTCCCGCGGGAACGGCACGGGTCGCTGCCGCGAACACATCGGACCCCGAGGAAGGTTCGGAAAAGCCGAGGCTGCACACGGCGTCGCCATCGAGGATACGCGGAGTGATCTCTGCCTTGGCCTCCTCGGTGCCGAACATTTCCACGATCTGGCCGACCATGTCAGTCGTCGAGATCACATGGGTGGTGTAACCCTCCGCTTCGATGATCGATTGCACCGCATAGGCGTCGCTTGCCGGCGTGGGTGACGGCTCCGCATTCGGCCATGACCTGAACAGAAAACCGCTCCGGACCAGCTTGCGGTGGAAGTCCTTGTTGTGGCTGGCGGTGGAATGGTGCGCCTTTTCGACCATTTCCGGCGTGCGGTGCGCCTCGAAGAATGCCGAGAGCTCTGCGCCGATCTCCGTCGAACCTTCGGGCAGATCGAAACTCATCGTCGCTTCGCCCGCCTCGGGCAGCCTCACGGACTGCCCGGCAAAGAGACGCTCGCCACCTGCCACGAGGCTGTTGAAGGGATCGCCGCCGCTCAGAATGAGCCCGGTTACTCGCCGGTGGTAGAGCTGGACGTCATATTCGAGGCTCAGCCCATATCCGCCCAGCGCTCGGATCGCGCGGTGGACCGCCATGTTGCTCGCTTGCGTCGCCCACCAGTAGGAAAGCGAGGCAAGGCCCGCAGCACGCCCTTCGCCCCGGGCGATTGCATCAATCGCGCGCCACAGGAGGAGCCGTCCCGACTCGACATCGGCGAGGCTGTCGGCCAGCGGATGCGCCAGCCCCTGGAAGCTACCGATCGGCCGTCCGAACTGCACGCGCTCGTTGGCATAGTCTGACGCGAGGCGCAGCGCCTGGTCCGACGCGCCGAGGAGAACAGCCGCCGACAAGAGACGCCATTCCTCGATCGCTTCCTGATAGAGCGAAACCGCGTCGGTTCCGCTGGCGATGACCTTCCCCTCCGCCAGGTTCCAACGGGAAAGCGGCAGATTGCCGGTGTTGGCCAGCGGTTCGCCGCCGCGGCCTTCCACCAGCAGCAACTGCTGGCCTTTCAGCACGATGACGCCGCTGCACACCGCCCCGCCGGGCACGATCTGACTGGTCAGCCGATCTGCAGGTTCGAGCGCGATGGTGACGATCGTTTCGCCACTCGCCACCCGATCAAGATAGTCGCCCTGTCGTTCGGGAAGGCGAGACAGAAGACGAGCCGCAACGATCGCCTCCGACATCGGCACCGATGCGATGAAACGGCCCGCTTCCTCCGCAATCACGGCGGCCGCCAGGAGCGAAAGCTCTCCGCCGCCCTGTGCACCATCGACGCGCATCATCGGCACGCCCATGGCGGCGAGCTCGGTCCAGAGCGCGGGATCATGCCCTATCGAACCGCTCTCACGAACGCGGGCCGGGGTCGACTTTTCCTTGAACAGCCGGCCGAATGTGGACTTGAGGAGTTCCTGCTCCTCAGTGAGACACACTTGCATCGTTTCAAGCCTTATGATCGAGGCGACGTTGGGCGCGGCCCGGCGTCATCGTGGGTGTGGAATAGGTCGAGGCGGTAAAGTTTGATATCTGTGCATGGTCCCTGTCCGAACGCCGCTTACCGGCCCTGCCACCGAGGCGCGCGCTTTTCGGCAAAGGCTCGCGGCCCTTCCTGCGCATCTTCGCTCGCATAGACTTCGCGGTAAATCTGCCACGCCATCTCAAGGCCCGTATCGCATCCGACGCTCATCGCCGTCAGCAACGCGCGCTTGCCCGCGACCACCGAAAGTGGCGCGTTGTCACGAATCGTCTCGGCGAGCGCGCGAGCGCGCGAGCGAACCTCGTCCGGCGTGGCCTCGAGATAGTTGACGAAGGCGAGGTCGTGAAACTTCTCGATCGGATAAAGCTGCGCAGTGAGCACCATCTCCATCAACAGGGGCTGCGGGAGCATCCACATCAAGGGCATACCCCAGGGAGAACCACGGCCGATCTTCGACTCGGTGATGCCCACCTTGCTGCCGGCGAGCCCGACGCGGATATCGCAGTTCAGGCTCATCAACATTCCCCCGGCCATGAGGTGGCCGGTCATCGCAGCGATGATCGGTACCTTCACGCGCCGCATCCGGAAGTGAAACGGATCCTTGAAGAAGGTGAGGATGTCTTGCCCCGTCTCCTCCTTCATGCGCGTAGCCTCCTTCAGATCCTGGCCAGCGCAGAATGTGCCGCAATCCGCCGAGGTGAGGATGACCACCCGCACTTCCGGCGTCGCGTCGATCTCTTCCCAGATCTTGTAGAGACCGTTGCCGACCTCGATGGACAATGCGTTGCGGTGTTCGGGCCGGTTGATCGTGACGGTGGCGATGCCGTCCTGGACATCGCACAGCAGTACGCCTTCGCTTCTCCGCAGGGCTTCTACGGTCATCTTATGCTCCCTGAACTACTTTATGCTTGGGCAGGCCGGCATGCATGAGCTTCCCGGCGAGCGGTCGTCCGATGATCCGCTCCGCCAACCGCGCCGCCTCCATCAATGCGGGAAGGTCGATCCCCGTCTCGATTCCCATCTCGTGGCACATCAGCACCATGTCTTCGGTGCAGATATTGCCGGCGCCATGCTGGCTTCCATGATTGGCGTAGGGACAACCGCCGAGGCCGGCAACCGAACTGTCGAACATGTCCACGCCCAGTTCCAGGGCAGCGTAGAAATTCGCCGCCCCGAGGCCGCGGGTATCATGCAGGTGCAGACCGATCGGAGCGTCGGGTTCCGCATCGCGCACCGCGCCGATGCGCCGCTTTATCTCTTCAGGGTTGGCGGAGCCGACCGTGTCGGCGAGGATGATCCGCGGCAAGGGCAAGCCCCTCTCGCGCGCAAGACCGGTGGCATAAGTCGCGGTCTCGACAACCGTCGCGAGTGGCACGTCGCCCTCATAATTGCAGCCAAACGCCGTCAGGACATAGGCGGACTCATAGGGGACGCCGTCTGCCACATAGAGGTCGACCCATTTCGCCTGCCGTTCACGCATCTCGGCGACCGAGCAGTTGTTGTTCTTCTGGCTGAACGTCTCGGTATTATACAGCAGGATCTTGCCGTCGATGAAGATGTTGGGTGCGGCCATCGCCCGCCGATAGCCGCTCTCGTTCAGCCACAACGCCGTGTAGCGCACATCCGGAAGCGGTTTGATCGCAGCGAATAGCGCGTCGATGTCCGCCATGCTCGGCACGGCCTTCGGGCTGACGAACGAACCGACCTGAACCTGCTCGAGCCCGGTCGCAGCCAAAGCATCGATCAGTGCAGCGCGATCGGCGACCGAAAAGCTGCCCTTCTCGATCTGGAAACCCTCGCGCGGACCTTCCTCGTGGAAGATCACCTTCTTCGGCAAATCGCTCATGCCTGTTCACCCGATCCGACTTCGATTTCCGCCACGAGCACGTTGCGCTCGATCATATCGCCAGGAGCGCACAGCAATGACTTGACCGTGCCATCACAAGGCGACGCAATCGTCAGCTCCATCTTCATAGACTCCTGGATCATCAGCGTCTCTCCCTGGACGACGTTATCGCCGGGGGAGACATTGACCTTGATGATGACGCCCATCATGTTCGACATCACCCGGCCGTCGGCGGCACCGCCGCCTTGCTGAGTTTCGAGCGGATCACGCATCGTGAACTTCAGCGATCCTTCCGGCGTGTCGAGATAGATGGCGTCATCGCTCACGATGCCGCGACCGACGAACGACCAGCCGTCCACCCGTATAATATAATTGCCCGGATCGACTTCATCCAGTGCGATCACGAAGGTGTCGGCGCCCACGGTGATCGTATAACGGCCAGCTCCCTCGAGCCGGCGACGGAGTTCGAATGTCTCGCCACGGCAATCGAGATCGACGGCGCCGAGCCAGTCAGTGAAATCCTCTCCCCCACTCGGAAGCCGCCACGACGCCAACTCCGGCGCGCGCCACACGCCGCCGTCGCTCATTGGGAGCAGCCGATGAAGATGGATCGCGCCGGCGATCGCTGCGAACATCAGCGTCGGCGCTAGCCCGAGCTCCATGTTGGGAAGCTCGCGGTCGATGTAGCGGTTGTCTACTTCGTCGGCAATCACGCGGGGATCGGCACATAGTTTTGCCAGCAGATCGAGGTTCGTCTCGACCCCCAGCACCGTCGTCGACAAGACCGCCGAACGCAACCGGCCGAACGCGGAACGGCGATCCGGTGCGTGGACGATCAACTTCGCCAGCAGCGAGTCATAATGCGGCGTGACTTCCGAACCCGTCTCGACCCCGCTCTCGACCCGGAGGTCGCCGACCGGCGGATCATAGACGAGGATGGTGCCGGTCGATGGGAGGAACTCGCGTGCGGGGTCCTCGGCATAGAGCCGCGCCTGGATGGCATGGCCGCGGACCGAGATCGAGTCCTGGTCGATCGGCAGCCGGCCTTCGCCGGCCACGCGAAGCTGAAGCTCGACTATGTCGATCCCGGTGATCTCTTCGGTCACCGTGTGCTCGACCTGCAGGCGCGGGTTGCATTCGAGGAAATAATGGCGATCGCCCGAAACCAGGAACTCGAACGTTCCCGCGCTGCGATATTTGACCTGGCTGGCGAGGCGCACCGCGTCACAGGTGATACGGTTCCGCATCTCGGCGGTCAGATGCTGCGCCGGGGCTTCCTCGATGATCTTCTGGAAGCGGCGCTGGAGCGAACATTCCCGTTCATGGAGATGGACGACGTGCCCATTGCCGTCACCGACCACCTGGACCTCGACATGCCGGGCGGAACCGATGAAACTCTCGATGATGAGGTCGGGCTTGCCGAAGGCCGAGCGGGCCTCGCGCATAGCACTTTCAATCGCCTCAGCCAGGCCGTCATGGCTGTTCACGATTCGCGAACCGCGCCCACCGCCGCCCGCCACGGCCTTCAGCATCAAGGGCAGTTCCATGGCTTCTGCACTGCGCACCAGAAACGCCGTGTCGGCTGAAGGCTGCTCGGTTCCCTGGATGATCGGCACGTCGGCGGCAACCGCGAAAGATTTCGACATCGACTTGTCGCCGAAATCGGCCAGGGACTGCGGTCTCGGACCGACGAAGATCAGCCCCGCCTCTTCCACCGCCGCAGCAAATTCGGGAGATTCCGCGAGGAAGCCGATCCCAGGGTGGATCGCGTCCGCACCGGCGGCCTTCGCCGCCCTGAGAATTGCCTCAATGTTGAGATAGCTCTGCGCCGGCGGCGCTTCCCCGATCTCGTAAGATTCGCGAAGATCGCGGACATGGAGCGAATCGCGGTCGGCGGTGGAGTGCACCCCCGCCACCGGAATGCCGAGCCGGCGGCAAGTGCGCGCGATGCGCATCGCAATCTCGCCACGATTGGCGATGAGGAGCTTACGTATCATGCCCATTACATCCGAAGAACGCCGAACTTCGTCTCGCGCGCGGGCATCCGCGCGGCGAGATCGAGCACCAGCCCCATGACCGAACGCGTCTCGATCGGATCGATGATATCGTCCAGCCAGAGATGCGAGGAGAAGTTGTAGATATCCTGGAAGGATTCGAATTCGCGAAAGATCGGCGCGCGGAACTCCGCCTCGGCTTCCGCGGACCATTCCTCACCATCGCGTTCGCGTTTCGCGCGTTGCACCATTGCCAGCGTCGTGGCCGCCTGCTCCGGCCCCATCAGCGCTGCGCGGCCGTTCGGCCAGCCGAAGGCGAAGGTCGGCTCGAACGGCCGGCTGCACATGCCCATATAGCCCGCGCCATAGGAGTTGCCGATGATGATGTTGTACTTGGGGACATTGGCCGACGACATCGCCGTGATCATCTTCGCACCGGCCTTGGAGATGCCGCCCGTCTCCGCATCGCGGCCGACCATGTAGCCGGTGATGTCCGCCATGAACAGCAGCGGAATATCTCTTTTGCAGCATAGATCGATGAAGTGCACCGCCTTCAGCGCCGACTCGGTGAAGAGCACACCTTGGTTGGCGAGGATTCCCACCTCGAAACCGTGGATGCGCGCGAAGCCGCAGAGCAGCGTATCGCCATAGAGAGGCTTGAACTCGTCAAACTCGCTGTCGTCGATAATCCGCGCCAGAATCTCCCGCGTGTTGGTCGGGATGCGCCGATCCTTGCTGACGATGCCATAGATTTCGGCCGGATCGTAACGCGGCGGGACAGAAGGCGCCGGTGGCCGCACATAGCCCGGCTGCACCGGCAAATCCCCCGCCAATTCCCGCAATATGGTGATAGCGTGCCGGTCATTCTCCGCGAGATGATCCGTAACGCCGCTCACGCGCGAGTGCATGTCCGCTCCGCCCAGGGCCTCACGATCGATCCTCTCACCGGTAGCCGCGAAGACGATTTCGGGACCGCCAAGGTGCATGTAGCCCTGACCGCGAACGATGACAGTCTGATCCGACAATGCGGGTATGTAGGCGCCGCCGGCGGTACAAGCGCCGTGCACGCTGGCGATCTGGGGAATGCCGTCGGCCGACTGCCGGACGATCTGATGGAAGACGGTGCCGAACTGCCCCGCATCGGGAAAGATGCCGGCCTGTTCGGGAAGGAACGCCCCCCCCGAATCGACCAGCGTGATGTTCGGCAGCCCATGCTGCCACGCGATCTTCTGCGCACGCACATGCTTGCGGCAGGTCTGCGTGAAATAGGTGCCGCCCTTCACCGTGGCCTCGTTGGCGATCACCATGCAGGCGCGCCCGCGCACGAGCCCTATGCCCGTCACGATGCCAGCGCCGAGCGGCGCGGCCGAATCCGACGCACCGCCGACAAGCGTTGCGATCTCAAGGAAAGGCGAGCCGGGATCGAGCAGCGCGTCGACCCGCTCCCTTGCAAGCATCTTGCCCGCCTTTTTGTGCCGGGCACGGGCAGCCGTGTCGCCGCCCCTTCGCGCGGTCGCGCGTTTTTCGTGCAACTCCGCCGTCAGCGCCTCGTAATGCGCGCTGTTTTCCCGGAAGCCGTCCGCGCGGGTCGAGACCGCGCTGGAGATCACTGGCATTCAAACACCCCGTTGCCTGAGTATCCGCTTCAGAGCCGTAGGTGGCACGCCCGCCCGCAAGAAGGCGCGACCTAGTCTGACCGACTGATCGTTAGGTAGACGACTGGACCGTCATACGCAAGTGTCGGACGGATGATCGCTATGTCGCGACACGCTTTTCATTTCGCTTATTGCACGTTAGGTAGGTGCGAACGAACACTTGGGCCGCGGCGATCCGGCAAGAAAGCGGGTCAGAATAATGTCGCAAGACTTCGATATCAAGAAGCAGGACGTCGAGACCAAGAACACGCGAGAGCGTATCCTCGATACCGCAGCCGAGTGGTTTCGCAGCAACGGGCTCGCTTTCACCAGCATGGCCGACCTCGCGCGCAGCATCGGGGTCAAGACGAGCAGCATCTATTATTATTTCGAATCCAAGGACGCGCTGATCGAGGAGACCTTCCGGATCGGCATCGAACTCGTTCATCGCGCGGTGCAGGAGGCTGTCGAGGCACTCGGCCCCGATGCCCCGCACCGCGACCGTATGAAGGCCGCCTTTGCGGCTCATATTCATTCGTTGCTGGGCGAGAACAGCTACGCCCCCGCTAATATCATGAACTACTCCCATGCGACCGCCGAGGTGAGAGAGCGCAACAAGGCCGTTCGCATCGCCTATGGCCGCTACTGGGCCTCGCTGCTTCGTGCTGCGCAGCAGGATGGCGTCATCGCGGCGGACATCGATCTCTCGGTCATCCGGATGCTGCTGATCGGTGCCATGAACTGGATGCCTGAATGGTTCACGGCGGACGGGAAATCTCCCGAGGTCGTCGCCGAATATCTTTGCCTGATGGTGGACGGGCTGGCTCCGGCCAGGCAAGACCGGGCAGGGCGGAGCTAGGCGCCAGGGCATCGGGCTGTCGAAGGAAGGGGCGAACCAGCGCATTCCGGTCGAGCAAGACCGAAGCGGTGATGCGGAACATCGCCGCCCCTCGTCGCAGTAGAGACTTCCCCTTCTTACTGATTTCTCGTTAGAGGGCGACGCGGGGCGAGTCGCACTATCGATCGGGCGCCTTGAGACTGGATTGGCAATCGCAGGAGCAATCGCATGAGCGAGACCGTGAGCTGGGAAACAACGAGAGAGATCGGCGAGCGGGTCGAAACCTTCGTGCGGACAGTGGTGGTCCCCTATGAGAAGGATCCTCGCCGAGATCATCATCATGCACCGACCGACGCGCTCGTTATGGAGATGCGCGAGAAGGCGATCGCCGCGGGGGTGATGACGCCGCACATATTACCGGACGGCAGCCATCTGTCTCAGCGCCAGACCGCCTATGTCCTGCGCAAGTCGGGGCTTTCGCCCCTCGGCCCCCTGGCCGTCAACACCGCGGCGCCGGACGAGGGGAACATGTTTCTCCTCGGCAAGGTGGGCAGTCCCGAGATCAAGGAACGGTTTCTGAAACCGGTGATCGAAGGGCGCGCGCGCTCGGCGTTCTTCATGACCGAGCCAGACGGGGGCGCCGGATCGGATCCCTCGATGATGAAGACGACCTGCCGCCCGGATGGCAACCATTGGGTGATCGATGGACGCAAGGCCTTCATAACCGGCGCGCTGGGCGCGAAGGTGGGCATCGTCATGGCCAAATCCGATGAGGGCGCATGCATGTTCGCCGTCGATCTGCCCGATCCGGCAATCATCATCGAACGCGTGCCGAATACGATCGACAGTTCGATGCCGGGCGGCCATGCCACGGTCCGCATCGAGCAATTGCGCGTGCCGGCCACTCAGATGATCGGGCAGAGCGGTCAAGGCTTCGACTATGCTCAGGTCCGCCTGAGCCCGGCGCGGCTCTCGCACTGCATGCGCTGGCACGGTGCCTGCACCCGGGCACAGGAGATCGCGACCGACTATGTCAATCAGCGCAAGGCATTCGGCAAGCTACTGATCGACCATGAGGGCGTCGGCTTCATGCTCGCCGAAAACCTGATCGACCTCAAACAGGCGGAACTGATGATCGATTGGTGCGCCGACGTGCTAGACAGCGGGTCGCTCGGCACGGTCGAGAGTTCGATGGCCAAGGTGGCGGTATCGGAGGCGCTGATGCGCATCGCGGACCGCTGTGTCCAGGTCATGGGCGGGCGCGGCGTCACCGAGGACACGATCGTAGAGCAGGTATTCCGCGAGGTCCGTGCCTTCCGTATCTACGACGGCCCCACCGAGGTCCATAAGTGGAGCTTGGCCAAGAAGATCAAACGCGACTGGACTCATGGTCAGACGCCCTGATCCACGGACCGCACGCGACAGAGATGGGATGAGACGATGACGCTGTTCCGACAAGAGCGCGACGGCCACGTCGTCACGCTAACGCTCAACCGACCGCATATGCTCAATTCGGTGGGCGAACTCGGCGATGGGGATGATTTCGCCGCCACATTGCAGGCGATCAACGACGATCTCGATGTTCGCTGCGTCATCATGACCGGGGAAGGCCGCGCATTTTCCTCCGGCGGCAATATAAAGGCCATGCAAGAGGGGTCGGGCGCCTTCGCAGGAGGCGGTACACGGCTTCGCGACCAGTATCAGAATAATGTCCACCGCATCGCTCGGGCGCTCTATGGCCTTGACGTGCCGCTAATCGCCGCGGTCAATGGCCCGGCTGTGGGTCTGGGCTGCGACGTCGCTTGCATGGCGGACATCCGCATTGCCGCGGAAAGCGCCAAGTTCGGAGTACCCTTCCTCAAGCTCGGTCTTATCCCCGGCGACGGCGGAGCATGGCTGCTGCCCCGCGTCATCGGAGAAAGCAGAGCCGCTGAGATGCTGTTCACCGGCGATCTTATCGATGCCACCACCGCTGCCGAGTGGCGACTGGTCAGCCGGGTGGTTCCGGACGGGCAATTGATGGAAGAGGCGCGCGCACTTGCCACGCGGATCGCGGCCAAAGCACCGCACGCGCTCCGACTGACGAAGCGGCTGATCCGACAAGGCCGCGATATGGGATACGACGCCGCGCTCGAGCTTGCCGCCTCGACCCAATCGCTTCTTCATCTCAGCCAGGATCATCGCGAGGGCGTGGCGTCGCTTATAGAGAAGCGCGAAGCGCGCTTCGTCGGCGAATGACAACCCCAGCCTGGTTCGAGCGCAACCTTGCGGAACAGCCGGATCGAGGAACGATCCAAGTGGACGGCTGCGCGATCGAGACGCTTGCCTGGGGCGCCCGCGGTTCCCGGGGCCTGTTGCTGGTTCATGGTAATGGCGCCCATGCTGACTGGTGGGTGCCCTTTGGCCCCTTCTTCTCCGCCGACTGGCGGGTAGGGGCATTCAGCCTGTCGGGCATGGGCCGCTCCGGCTGGCGCGACCAGTACGACATGTCGATCCATGTGAGCGAAATGGTCGCCGCCGCGGAAGCGTTGGGATTGTTCGAAGGTAACGAAAAACCATGGGCCATCGCCCACTCGTTGGGCGGTATCGGTGGCGCCTATCTCGCCGCGTCAGATCATGGCGAGCGGTTTGCCGGTGTCATTATCGTCGATAGCGGTGCGGTCCGGCCGCAAGACCGGCTTCCGGTGATCCCCCGACCATCGCAACACCCCGGCTACGCCACGATAGAGGAAGGGGTCGCTCGCTTTCGCGTGCGGCCTGAACAGCCGGGGATCGCGCCCTGGCTGCTGGAGTTCCTTGGCAAGCGTTCGCTCTATGCAGGCCGCGACGGCCGTTGGTACTGGCTTTTCGATCCGGACGGCAACGCGAAGCGGAGCAAGGAATATATCGGCACTCTCCGAGAGGTGATCCCGAAGGCGCGTTGCCCGCTCTATTTTATATGGGGCGAACATTCGGCAGTGATGACCGCGGAATCCAAAGCAATCAACCGTGACATCGCCCCGCCAGGCACCCGTTTCGTGGAGATTCCCGCGGCACACCACCAGTTGATGCTCGATCAGCCGCTTGCTTTTGTGGCAGCCGTGCGCGGGCTCCTTGCTTAAGGTGCGCCCATGCTGAATGGGAATCATCGGCGAGAAGCGATCGATCCGGCAGAGCGGGAGCACCCGGTATGTACCTGACCCAAGCCCTGCACCGCCATGTTCGTGACCGCGCAGATGAATGCGCTGCACTGGATTTCAACAACGCGTTGAGTTGGGCCGAACTCGCAGAGGAAGTGGCGCGCTTTGCCGGCGCTCTGCGCCGCGAGGGCCTTCAACCGGGAGACCGAGTCGCAATGCTCGCGCATAACCGCGTCGAGTATATGGTGTATGTCCTCGGCACCCTATGGTCCGGCGGGGTGATCAACCCGGTGAACTGGCGCTGGACGCCGGCTGAAATCATCTATTCACTGGTGGATTGCGATACCCGGTTCCTGTTCGTCGGCGGCGAATTTTCCGCCATGATCGATGCGTTGCGCGCCGGCGCTCCTTGCCTGACTCATATAATATGCCTCGACCATGGCGATGACCCACGCGCCCGGAGCTACCGGGATTGGGTTGCGAACGCCGACCCCGTCGATGATGCGATGCGCCAAGCTGACGATCTGGCCGCAATCCTCTATACGGGCGGCACGACAGGACGAGCCCGAGGCGTGATGCTCAGTCACGGCAATATGGCGGCCTCGACGTTCGGAATCGTGATTGCCACGAACGAGCCGGCGACGCCGCGCCACCTTCACACGGCGCCGCTCTTTCACGTCGGCGCGCTTTCGAATCTGTTCCTGGCGATGACGGTGGGCGCGAGCAGCGCCTTCCTCCCCGGCTTCGAGCCGGCGGCGGTGCTCGATGCGATCGAACGGTGGCAGATCACGGAATTGTTTCTTGTCCCGACGATGATTCGGATGGTGATCGACCGACCCGAGTTCAAACTGCGTGACATATCGACGGTCAAGCGGTTGCGCTACGGCGCTTCCTCCATCGACGAACCCCTTTTGAACAGAGCGATCGAAGCCTTCCCGGGTGCGGACTTCATCCAGGCGTATGGCATGACAGAGCTGGGGCCGGTCGCGACGGTGCTGTCGCCAGCCGACCATCTGCCGGGCCCCCATAGGGCGGAGCGACTGCGATCGGCAGGCAGGTCGACGCCGACCTGCGAGGTCCGCATCGTGAACCCGCAAGGAGCCGAGGCGCCTCGCGGCGTGGTCGGGGAGATCACCGCGCGCGGGCCCAATGTGATGCTCGGTTATTGGGGCCAGGCCGAGGCGACCGCCCAAGCCATCCGCGACGGCTGGATGCACACCGGCGATTTGGGCCGTATGGACGCGGATGGCTATGTCACGATCGTCGATCGGCTGAAGGACATGATCATCACCGGTGGTGAGAATGTCTACTCGGCCGAAGTGGAAGACGTCCTCGCGGCCCATCCAACCGTCGCCCAGGTAGCGGTAGTCGGAATTGCCGATCCGCTTTGGGGCGAGCGCGTCCACGCCGTGATCGTGCCGCGTCCCGGCGCCGCGGCTTGCGCCGATACCATCATCTCTCATTGCCGCCAGCATCTGGCAGGGTACAAGCTTCCCCGAAGCGTCACCTTCGTCGATGCGCTTCCGATGTCGGCCGCGGGAAAGATTCTCAAAAACATTCTTCGCGAAGAAATGCGGCCGCCGCAGCGGCCCCAAGGAGTATGACGATGGCAATCACGGAACCCGCCGGCTCAATCAGCATGGTGCCTTCGCTCAATCTCCAGGGACGCGTGGCGCTGCTCACGGGCGCATCGTCCGGTATCGGTGCGCATTGGGGCCGGCTCCTCGCTGCTGCTGGCGCGCGTGTGGCGCTATGTGCGCGACGGGCCGATCGTCTTGAGAGGCTGCGCGACGCCATTATTGCCGACGGCGGCAAGGCAATCGCCGTGACGATGGATGTAACTGACGAATCCTCGACGATCGCGGCCTTCGATGCCACCGAGGCGCAACTCGGACCCGTCGACACCGTTATCGCCAATGCCGGCACTAGCATCGGCGGTCCGACGCATGATCAGCCGGTCGAAGCCGTTGATCAAATGATGGCGATCAACCTGCGCGGTGTCTTCCTCACCGCTCGCGAGGGGGCAAGGCGAATGATGAAGGCGCGGAGCGCGGAGAGTGGCCGCGGACGCATCGTTCTGACCTCCTCGATAACGGCCTACGACGTCAATCCGGGAGTTGCGGTCTACAGCGCGACCAAGGCGGCCGTGGTGCAATTGGGCCGCGCGATGGCGCGCGACTGGATCCGGCAGGGAATCAACGTCAACATATTGTGTCCGGGCTGGATTCGGACGGACCTTAATGCCGAATGGTTTGATTCGCCGGGCGGGCAGAAGCAGGTAATGAGCTTCCCCCGCAAGCGGCTCAGCCGCGAGACCGATCTCGACGTGCCCTTGCTCTTCCTGTCATCGGACCTGTCCTGCGGGGTTACCGGCACAACCACGACGATTGACGACGGGCAATCCCTTTGATCCACCAACAGGCCGCGACGGACGAAACGGAATCAGCATCATGATGAGTGCCGACGAAACAGTCGCCGGACTGCGCGACTTTCTTGAAAACCCGCCAGGGAGTGACTTCATCGAGTTCGAAGGACAATGGCGAACCGGAACGGAGCTAGCGGCAGTGGCACGGGGTGTCGCCACGCTGCTTGACGGGGCGGGGGTGCCCAAAGATGTCGCGATCGGTGTGGTCATTCGCAATCACCCAGAGACCGCAGCCGCGCTGATAGGTATCATAGCAGTTGGTCGCCCGGTCACGATGGTCTACTCGCACCAGGCCAGCACCCTGATCGCGAGCAATGTGGAGAAGCTCGATCTCGCGGTGGTCGTCGCCGAGGAGCGGGATTGGAGTGAAGACCTGCGCCGCTGCCTCGGCGGCTCGCGCCTCGGGATTTCGCTCCCGGACGGCCTGGGCATCCCGAGGCTGGTTGCGCCCGTCGAGCACCTTCTTGAGCCGCGTCGGACACATTCGGAAACCGTCGTCGAAGTCCTGACGAGTGGGACGACCGGGCCGCCCAAAAATATCGTGTTGAGCCTGTCGGCCCTGGGTCGCGGGATCGGTATGCTCGCGCAGGGAGTGGGCACCGGCCAAGCGCCTCAGGTCGAACTCGTCTACGTACCCCTGGCGTCGATCGGGGGTATTCTCATGATCCTGGGTTATGCGATCGCCAGGACGCGCCTCTGCCTATTCGACCGGTTCGAGGTCAACGCATGGGCCGATGCGGTCAGGCGCCATCGACCGGCAACAACTGGGGTAACCGCGCCGGTAATCCGGGCTGTCCTCGACAACGATATTGAGCCCGAATGGCTCGAGTCGCTTCAGAGCGTGTTCGGTGGTGCGGGACCGCTGGAGGCCGATATTCGTCAGCGCTTTTCCGAACTCTACAAAATCGATGTGTGCTGGGGCTATGGCGCGACCGAATTCGCCGGCACGCTCGCAACATGGACACCGCAGCTCAAGGCGGAACTCGGGGGCGACCGGCCGAACAGCGTCGGCCGCGTGCTTCCGGGTCTGGAAGCGCGAATCACCGACCCCGAGACCGGCGAAACGCTCGACACGAACCATTTAGGTCGGCTGGAAGCGCGGGTGCCGCATCTCGGGAATGACTGGATAAGGACCAACGACCAGGCAAAGATAGATGCTGACGGCATCCTTTACATATTCGGCCGCCTCGACGGTGCGATCAATCGCGGGGGCTTCAAGGTTCTGCCCGAAGTCGTGGCCGAAGCGCTGCGCCGCCACCCGGCGGTGGCCGACGCCGCGGTGATCGGCATACGCGACAACCGGCTGGGCGAAGTCCCCGTCGCGATGGTCGAGTTGCTCGCTTCCCCGGGCTCCATCACGCCGGAGGAACTGCGTATGTTCACACGCGAGCACCTGCCCTCGCCATCGGTACCTGCTGAAGTCCGCATCGTCGAAGAACTACCTCGCAACGCGATGCTCAAGGTCGATGTGCCCGCACTGCGACGGCTATGGGATAGCCAGGAGGCAGGCGCCTAAATATTTGGTCCCGGCCAGCCGAGTCTTCTGGCGAGGTCGCGATTGATGTCGGTATCGTGGATGTCGGCCTTTCCGGCGTCCCGACGGCCATCGCCGAGCATCTTGGATCCCAGACAGGACATCTTGAACGCGGCAAACAGGATATACCAGTCTATGTCGGCCGCAGAGATCGCTGTGACCTCTTCCCAAAGCGCTATCGTCTCTTCGCGTTCGCCCATGCCTTCTAGTGTCGGTGCACCGATCGCCGTCGTCCGCAGATATTCAGAGTAGAGCCACCATCCCAGATCATGCAGCGCACCGCCAAGGGAGGTCTGCTCCCAATCCATCACCGCCACTACTGAGAAGTCATCGGCAAACATCATGTTGCCGATGCGCGCATCTCCCCACACGATGCCTTCAGGCCGGTTGCCGGGAAGGTTCTCGACCAGGTGATCAAAGACCTTGCGATGGAATGGCACCGGCTCCCTTTGGCCGAGCCAATCCAGATAGCGGGCCCAGCGGTCCAACTCCTGGGCAAAACCGCCTTCGGGCGTCCCCCGGTCCAGAAACGGCACGCGCGAGGTCGGCACCTTCTGAATCGCGGCGAGTTGGCGAACCGAATCCTCCCAAAGAACGCGACGTTGGGCCGGGCTGGCCTCATAAAGCCAGCCTGTCTGAGCATAGCTAGGAACCGTGATCGGAACGCGGCCATCCCGCTTCTCCATGATGAAGAACGGAGCGCCGAGGATCGAACGGTTGTGCTCGATCCACATGGTCTCGGCGACCCTGACCGAACCTTCGCGGCTGAGCAGTTCCATAAGCGCGAACTGTTCGTCGAACATATCGTCGAGATAGACCGGAGTCGTTGAGGGTTTGATGCGAACCACCAACCCCCTGCTGCGTTCGGACGCCCCTTCCAGCCATCGCGCATCGAAAAGAATCGTCTCGTGCGACCTCCCGGCACCTCGCGGGTAGGCGAGGTTATCGACACGCAGGTCGGAAACGTGCAGCCGGGGCTCGAGCCATTTCTCAAGCTGACGAGCGAGTCGGTCGAGATTCCTGATCGCGGGTGCAACGATCGGGTCTGCATTGGGCACGGCCGCGGCGTTCACGACATCGCCGCCGGATTGCCGTCGAGCGGCTCAAAACCGGTCATCGGTCCCTCCTTAGACGCCGAGCATGACGAAGCTGTCGTGATCGGCGACGGCAAGGCCCAGTCGCCGGTTGAATTCGTTGGTGATGTCGGGCGCGACACGTCGCGTGATCCCCCAGAGATAGAAGCCGTACACGCACGCCGCGCGATAGTCCTGCCATGCTTCGTCGGGGGACGGTGCCTCTCCACCAGCTTCCCTCAAAGCCTCAACGTAATCTGCAAGCAGCTTGCGTTCGTGGCGACGTCGATCCTCCGGCGCCATTGTGGCACCTATTTGATAGGCGACGTCCTGCGCCCACGACCCCCATTGCAGCAATTGCCAGTCGATCATGCCGATGGCATCGCCCTGCACATAGGTATTGCCTGCATGGAGATCGCCGTGAACCAGCATGGCTGGTCTGCCGCGGAAGCGCTGGGCCAGCGCCGCCATCGCGGCCTGCAGACGCGCCCCGTCGCGCACATGATCGGGTAGCGGATCACCGCGGGCCCCTTTCAGAAGCTCGTCGAGCATTTCGACCGGGATAAAGGGCTGGCGTGTGACATCCTCGAGGAAGGGCCGCACCCACGGAAGATCGCGGGGCGTGAAGTGTCGCGAGCCGCCCGCGTGGAGACGAGCCAGCTGCTGCAACGCCGCCGTCACCTGTTCGGCTGTCCGCCGGGCCAGAGCCGATCCGAATTCGGCACCCTGGACGATCAGATCCTCCATGATGAAGAGCCCGTGGCCCAGTTCAGCATCGATGCCGATGTACAGGCAACTCGGCACGTTGACCGAAAGCTGAGAGGCGCAATCCCGATAGAAGCGCGCCTCCACGGTCTGGGCGACGGCAGTGCTGTGGCCTAGAAAGAGCTTTGCATTCTCGCCCAACAGCGCCTTGACGCATATCGAGTCCGTCAAGCCCTCTGGTGCACTGTCATATTCCAGCTTCAGGCGCAGCTTTGTCCAGGTGCTGACCAGACGCTCGACGATCGCGACGCTCCGCACCTGCGTGCCGGGATGCGCCGCCGACAGCGCCTGGGTGAGCCAATCGGGATCGAGGATGACATGCTCCTCGACCGGCGCCACATGTCCGACACTAATCACCTGGCTGCTCCGGTCAGTCGAACCGAACCCGAAGATGGTTGACGCCGCGGGCTTGTAGCCCGCCGTAAAGGCGGGCCGGGTCGCTGCTCTCGGCGAGGCGCAGCTTGGGCAGACGATCGAGCAGGGCGTTGATCGCAGCCGTCATCTCAGCCTCTGCAACGAAGCGGCCGAGACAGGTATGTGGCCCGCTCGCGAAACCGATGTGCCTCTTTAGGGGACGGTGGATATTATAGCGCTCAGGATTGTCCCAACGCTCGGGGTCGTGATTACCTGCGGCCAAGCAGACATTCACCACGGCACCGGCCGGAATCTCCACACCACCCAGCACGCTGTCGGCGGTGGCGAGGCGATAGAAGACCGGATCCGTACAGTGCCAACGCAATGATTCCTGGATGGCGTTGTTCATCAGCGACCGGTCCGCGCGCAGATCCTCAAGCTGATCCCGGTTCGACAATAGCCCCAACAGGGTGATCGCCAGCTGCCGATAGGTCGTACCACCGCCCGCAAGGAGCAGCAGCCTCGAGAAGGACAGGATGTCCTCATCGGTGAGATGGGTCTTGTTGCCGTTTTCGTCGGTCAGCGGGCTGTCGATCAGGCGGGAGATGAGGTCGTCCCGACGCTCGCGCCTGCGCTCCTGGATCGCGGCGAGCAGCACCGATCTCACAATCTCCTTCGCCTTCGCGCGCTCCTGCGGCGTTATCTTTGGCATCATGATGGCGAGCAGATTCTCGCGGAAGGCGAGAGCCTCGTCATTGGTCAGGCCGTAAGCAGCCGTAACGGTATGCATCGGTAGTCGCGCACATAATTGCGTTGACAGGTCGGCCTCGCCATCCTTCTCGAACTCCGAGATCAGCGTGTCGACAAATGGTTCGATCCAGTTGTCGCGCCACCAGCCCATCGCCTGTTGCCGCGTCATCGCAGGCTGAATCGAAGCACGGTAGCGAGCATGTTCGTTGCCGATCATCATCAGGATCGTCCGACCGAACGTCTCCATTATCAATGGCAGCTCGAGATAAAGCTCCGAAGAATAAAGGATGTTGTCCTCCAGCGCCTTGCTGCAGGTATCGAACGTGAGAGTTGTGAAGTGCAGCTGCCCTGGCGTCGAGTACATCGGGTCCTTATGTCCGGTTATCTTCTCGACCAGCTGTCCGGCGTAAACCGGACCTTGCGCCCGCAGTTCGGCGAAGGCGGGATAGGGATCGTCGACCATGATATGGCCGGCGTCCAAGGTCTCCCGTTCAACGCTGAATATCTCCTTATACCGCGAATCCGCCCGGGTGATTGCCTCGCGTCGTGTCGCCATTCGTCCTATCCTCGATGCCGGCCGTGAGCCTTGCTTTGTCCCGGATCAATCTTCATCATCCATCCTATGCTGTCAAATATCAGATGCGGGGTGTGTGATATGCTATCGCACATTCAAACGACGGGCCTGGGGAAGGGACGGCCTTGGAACTAAGACATTTGCGTCACTTTGTGGCCGTGGCCGAAGAGTTGCATTTCGGCCGCGCGGCGGCGCGGCTGCACATTGCGCAACCGCCGCTCAGCCAGTCAATCCGGCGACTTGAAGACAGCGTCGGCGTCACCTTGTTCGATCGCTCTCGACGCAGCGTCACGCTCACGGCCGCAGGGAAAATCTTTCTCCGTGAGGCGCAACGCACATTGATGCAGGCGGCGCTGGCGTGCAAGCTGGCTCAGCGCGAAGCCGCAAAGCTCGCGGAGGTGCGGCTCGCCTTTATCGGGCCGTTCCTCTATCGCGTTCTTCCCGACCTGGTCCGCCTTTACCGGTCGGAGGCACCCCCGATTCATCTTCGGCTTTTCGAACGTTCGTCGTCGGATCAGGTGGCGAGTTTGGAAAGCGGCGATTTCGATGTGGGCTTCGTCCAATCTTCGGTGGCCCGCCCCTCGGGTTTAGATGCTTTCACCGTGGAAAAGGCCCCCACCGTCGCCGTCGTACCCGCATCTCTGCCTCTCGCCGATCAAGATTCGGTGACGCTCGAGGATCTCGCCGACCAGCCGTTCATCATGCCGTCAGCGCGCTACTTGGGACAGATATCGGACACGCTCGCCGTCTTCGCGCAGAAGGGGTTGGCGCTCAACGTCACGCAGGAAGCACTCCAGACCAATACCACGATCAGCCTGGTCGGGGCGGGGATCGGGTGCAGCCTCGTCCCCGCAACGGCCGCATTGGCACATACACGCAACGTCCGCTTCCTGCCGATCGCCGATGCGTCACTGCCGCCGATGGAAATCGTCATGCTCTGGAAGACCGATCAGATCAGCCAGGAGGGTCGCGATTTCGTCATGTTCGTAAAGAAATATATCGCACATAATCCCCGTCTTCTCGAGGCCTAGCAACTGCTCACGGAGCCTGCAGGACGAGAGGAAATCGTGCGAGTGGCCGTGCGGACTGCCTTACTCATATAGGAATCAGATATCGATCCGGCCTTATATGATATTTGACGCCGCCTTTCTGCCTCGCCACCTTCCGCCCCCGGGCCAAGGCGGCACAGGCCGCGGGACAGAGAGCGCTCCGTTCGCGTGGATCGATCTCGCACGTGGCAGAGCATATTGAGCAGGAGCGTGGGAAGGCGAATGGAGCAGATGCAGGCCGGCAGGGTGTTCGACGGTGTCCGGATTGTGGAACTGGCGCAATATGTCTTCGTGCCAGGGGCCGGTGCGCTGTTCGCCAACCATGGCGCCGAGGTCATCAAGGTCGAGGCGACAGGATCGGGCGATCCCTATCGAAGCCTGGTTGTTTCCGATGGCCGCGAGTCCGCCACCGCAAATTTCGCGATGGAGCTCAACAACAACTCCAAGAGCAGCATCTCCATCGATCTCAAGGACCCCGAGGGCCGCGAAATACTTCTAAAACTTATCGAGACAGCGGACGTGTTCCTCACCAGTCTCCGCCCCAGGGCGCTGAAATCGCTCGGCCTCGACGTCGAGGATCTCCGCAAGCGCAACCCGAAGATCATCTATGCACGGGGCAACGGGGTCGGTTTCGAGGGACCAGAGTCCGAAAAGGCGGGATATGATGCGTCGGCATTTTGGGCGCGGGGAGGCTTCGCCCACGCGTTGTCGCGGCCGGATGGTTCTCCGCCTGTACGGTCACGCCCCGCACTTGGCGATCATGCCAGTTCGGTCGGCCTCGCACTTGGCATCGCGGCGGCGCTGTTCAAACGGGAGCGGACGGGCGAACCTTCGTTGGTCGAGACCTCCCTGCTGGCAAATGCGCTGTGGCTGTTGTCAGCAGACGTAACCTATTCTCAGGTCGAAACATATCGCGACCAGTCGCCGCTCGACGACACGCGCTTCCCTTTAATGTCGAGCTACCAGACGAAGGATGGCCGCTGGATACAATTGATGCTTCTGGCACCTGACCGCTACTGGCCGGAAATCTGCGCCATGCTCGACCTGCACAATCTGGTCGACGACCCGCGCTTCGCAAATTCCGCAGTCCGGATCGAGAATGGCCTGGAGCTCACCAACAGGTTCCGCGAGGTCATCGGCGCCCGGAATTGGGAAGGCGATCTCAAGCTGCTCTTCGAGCGCTGGAACGCGCCGTGGGAACTCATCAACACGATCCGGGAGGTGACCCGCGATCCACAAGTTCTTGCCAACGACATGCTATATGATTTGAAGATGACCGAAGACGTCAGCATCAAGCTCGTCTCCGGCCCCGTCCGCCTCGATGGGCGCGCCAGCCCCGATGCGCCGCGCCCCGCCCCATCGCTTGGGGAACATACCGACTTCTGGCTTGAACAGATCGGCCATACGCAGGAGGAGATAGCCCATTTGCGGGCTAGCGGCGTCGTCCAATAACTAATCGCGCCGTCTCCGCCAATCTGGACCGGGGCATCGGCGATCGATGTGGATGGGCGAACCACAAGCGATTACCGTCACGCCCATATAATGAGAGGAAGCCGATATGCCGCACAGTCGACTGGAAAATCTTCGCAATGCCGGCGAGCGCTGGCCGGCCGTCGGCCAGGATGGTTACAAGACCGAGCAGTGGGGCGACATGGAGATCGGCTACACAACGGTGCCGCCGATGGATTGCACCAGCTTCTATGCCGAGGGTGGCTTGCCCGGCGGTGTCTGCCCTTGTCCGCATTATGGATATATATTCGAAGGGCGTCTGCGGGCACGTTATCCGGGTTCCGACTGGCCGGACGAAGTGATCGAGGCAGGCGAGGCCTATTTCATCCCGTCGGGCCATGTGCTGATCTACGAAGAGGAAAGCCGCATACTCGAGCTCAATCCGGCTCATGCCCTTCAGATGTGCATGGATGCGATGCAGAAACATTACGAAAAGGTCCAGGCTGCCGAGAATGGCGGCACGTCCCAGGCGAAATGATCACGATCGGCTCCAGCGACCGCCTCCGCGACGATCCCTTCGCGCAGGGGCCAGATCACCATCGGCATTGGCGGAGTGGTGACTGAATACCACCGGCCGCATCCGGCGAGCGGGCGACGAAGAGCAGTGATGAATGATCGGATGACGGGATGAGCTTGAAGAGGGACGCGGCGATATTTGTCGCTGGTGGCACCGGCGGGATCGGCAAGGAAATCGCGGCGATGTCAGCCCTCACCGGTGCCATCGTCGGGGTACATGGATCGAGCGAAAGCTCGGTGGCCGGCACGGTGGAGCAGCTTCAGGCACGTGTCCCCGGCGGCCGCTTTGTCGCCATTCCCGCCGATTTCACGGAAGATGGGTCGGTGCATGCGGCTGTCGCCCGGTTTGCGCTGGAGGCAGGGCGCCTGGACGGGCTGGTCGATTGCTCGATCGCCGGCGTGTCGAACGTGACGGGTGTGTTTCGCAGTCTCGATCCAAAAGCCTTTGAGCCGTTTAATTCGAAGTCGATCGGCGTGCTGCAGCTTCTGTGTCATGCGGCCATCCCGCACCTTGCGCAAACCGGGGGGGCGATCGTCGCCTTCACGTCCGACTCGGGCCGCTTCGCCGCAGCAAGGCAGGCCATGGTCGGCGCAAGCCGCGCAGCGATCATCGGCTTCATCCGCAACCTCGGCATGGAAGTGGCGAGGGACGGGATAAGGGTAAACTGCATCTCGCCCAGCTTCGTGGTGGATACGCCGATTTTCGAGAAGTTCCGCCACGCATCGGACTTGCGCGCGCAACGGGCGGCCGCCCGTGCCGGCCTGGGCCTGCCGTCCCCCGCCGACATAGCGCCGATGGTTCTCTTCCTGCTCGGACCGGGCTCGTCCAAGATCACCGGGCAAATCATCAGCATCAACGGAGGGCTTAATGCGTGACACCCCCCGGGCGATCGGCGGAGACCCGCTTTCGCTGCCGCGCCGCGTCCAGGGTGGCGCTCCGGGCCCGCAGGCCCTGGAGGGGGTGCGGATCATCGATTTCACTCGATTGCTGGCCGGACCTCTGGCCACCCAGATATTGGCGGATTTCGGCGCCGAGGTGATCAAGGTCGAGATGCCCGGCAGGGGCGATGATGCACGAACATCGATGCCCGATCCGCAGATCGGCGGAGAAAGCGCCTTTTATCTGTCCCTCAACCGCAACAAGAAGAGCGTCACGCTCGACTTGCGCGATCCTGAAGGCCGGCGAGTCGCCTATGATCTGATTTCCACCGCGGATGTTGTGGTGGAAAATTTCAACAGTCGGGTCATGCGCGGATTCGAGCTCGATTATGAAAGCCTGCGGGAGCATTTCCCCCGCCTTATCTATTGCGCCGTCTCGGCCTATGGCCGCAGCGGCAGCATGTCCGAGGTGGCCGGCGTCGACTCGCCGGTCACCGCCGATTCAGGCATGGCTTCGCTGAACGCCCGCCCGGGCGAAAGACCGGTGATGAACGCGGTACCGATGACCGACACGACCACCGGAATGTACGCCGCTATGGCCATTCTTCTCGCCCTCCAGGCTCGGGAGCGCACCGGCCGGGGACAAATGGTGGAAGCCGCCATGTATGATTGCGCTGTCTCAACCCTGGGTTTCAGAGGCTATGAATATCTGATCTCCGGTAAGGAGCCGGAGCTCTCGCCGTTGCAGTTCCGGCGCGGCACGCCCCGGGGTCAATTCGACACCATGGACGGTGCGATCTGGGTCATCGCCGGCGCGGACAAGATGTTCGCCGCCTTTGCTCGGCACGTGGTCGATCGTCCTGAGTGGGTCGAGGATGCGCGCTTTCGCGACGCGGCGAGCCGGGTCGAGCATGCGGATTGCCTCAACAGCGAGATTGCTCAAGCCTTTCTCACGCAGCGCAGCGACTATTGGGTGGAGCGCTGCCGCAAGGCGGGTGTCCCGTGCGGAGCGCTGCGCAGCGTTGGCGAAGCATTGAGCTCTCCGTTCACCGCGGAACGCGAACTCGTCTATGCTGTCGATCATCCGACGGCCGGCGCCGTTCCGGTCATCGCGTCTCCGATCAAGATGCATGGGACACCCGCCGCCATTGCCAGCGCGCCGCCCTTGCTGGGTCAGCAGACAGAGCAGGTGCTCAAAGAGCTGCTCGGATATGACGACGCCCGGATCAGTGCCTTGGTTGACCGGGGGATCGCGAGCGTTTGATCGACGCGGAGCAGGAAAAGCACCGCCCCCGTTCGAGCGACATGCCGCCGCGCCTTTCAACCGCCGAAGCTTCCCGGGCTGGACTGCGACCTCCGCGGCTGACGATCCTCAGTTCTGCGCGGCGAACTCGCGCAGCATGTTCTTCGCGATGACCAGTTGCTGGATCTGCGTGGTGCCCTCGTAGATCCGGTAGAGCCGTACATCGCGGTAGAAGCGCTCTACTTCATATTCCGCCATATAGCCTGCGCCGCCGTAGATCTGCACGGCTCTGTCCGCGATGCGACCGCATGCTTCGGTCGCGAACATCTTGACGCAGCTGGCCTCGGTCGAAAAGGGCAGCCCCTCTTCGGCCCGGCGGATCGCATCGCCGATCATGCATTCGGACGCGTACAGCTCAGCCTTGGAGTCCGCGAGCATCGCCTGGATGAGCTGGAACTCGCTGATAGGCTGGCCGAACGCCTTACGTTCCGTTGCATAGCGCAGCGCCGACTCGAGTATACGCCGCGAATAGCCGATCGCCGCGCCGCCGACGGAGAGCCGCCCGGTGTCGAGTGCCTTCATCGCGGTGCGGAATCCGTTCCCTTCCTCGCCGCCGAGCAGGGCCGATGCCGGCACGCGGACATCCTCGAGAACGATGTCACCGGTCAAGGATCCGGCCTGGCCCATCTTCTTGTCGGCCTTGGCGCGGGTCAGGCCAGGCGTGTCCGCCGGCACGATGAAGGCGGAGATGTGTGCGTTCTTGGGCAGATTCTCGGCGGAGGTGCGGGCCATGACCAGAACCATGTCCGCGATCGGCCCGTTGGTGATGTAGCGCTTCGTGCCGTTCAGCACATAGTCGGCGCCGTCGCGCACCGCCCGCGTCCGCAACCCGGCCGAATCGGAGCCGCTGTCGGGCTCGGTCAACGCGAAACAGCCGATCGCGCCTGCCGCCAACTTCGTCATCCACTCCGCACGCTGCGCTTCGGTCCCGCTCGTCTTGAACGCGGTGGTGACCATGCCCGTGTTGATCGAGATCGCGGAGCGGAAGGCGGGGGCCGCCCACGAGATCTCCATGATCGTTTCGATATATTCGCCGAGGCTGAGGCCGAGTCCGCCATAGGCCTCCGGCGTGGTGAGGCCGAACAGCCCCATGTCGCACATTTCGTCGAGCAGGTCCTGGGGCACCCTGCCGGCTTCGAAAACGCGCTCTTCCTGCGAAACCAACCGCTCGCGAACGAAGCGGCGGACCTGATCGCGGAATGATGCAAAGGTCTCGGCATCCATCGTTCGGCCGTTGGCCACCGACAACATCTCAGGCATCTGCAAGTCCCACGATCGCGACGGCGGAAACATTTTCCGAAGGCTGGCCGCCCAGATTGTGGCTGAGCGCGAGGCTCGGCGGCTTTTGAAGCTGCCGGTCTCCCGCCCTACCCAGCAGCTGGAGATAATTCTCATAGAGCATCCGGAGTCCCGATGCGCCGATCGGGTGACCGAAACATTTCAAGCCGCCATCAATCTGGCAAGGGACGGCGCCATCGGCATCGAACACGCCGTCCAGCACGTCACGCCATGCCCGGCCTTCCTTCGACAGAAACAGGTCCTCCATCGTCACGAGTTCGGTGATCGAGAAGCAATCATGCACTTCGGTCATGCTGATCTGCTCCCGCGGGTTCGTGACGCCGGCCTCCTCATAAGCGCGGGCAGCGGCGATGCGGGTGGTGTGGAAATAGCTGCCGTTCCAGCCGCCCGCTTGCTGCTGCTCCCAGCCATTGGAGCTCGAGATTTGGAGGGCCTTGACGGTGACGAGATCCTTCTTGCCCAAGGCGCGCGCGATCTCCGGCGTGGTGACGATCGCGCACGCGGCTCCGTCAGACACACCGCAGCAATCGAACAGGCCGAGCGGCTCGGCGATCATCGGCGCGTTGAGGACCTGATCGATGCTGATCGCGCTACGCAGGTGCGCCTTCGGATTCTTCAGTCCGTTGGCATGCGATTTGACCGACACATGGGCCATGGCCCGCTTGAGATCGTCTTTGCTGACGCCGTGGACACTGCGATAAGCCGATGCCAGCTGCGCGAAATTGCCAGGCCCGGAGCCCTCTACCCCGATCATGTCGAGGTTGGTGCCCAGCGTGCGGATCGGAAGGCCGCCATAGCCCGTGTCCTTGAGCTTCTCGACGCCCATCGCCAGCGCGATATCCGCCGCACCCGATGCCACCGCATAAACCGCGCCGCGGAAAGATTCGGTGCCTGAGGCGCAGTAGTTCTCGACTTTGGTGACGCCGATATTCGGCAGCCTGAGCGCGAAGGACATCGGAATTCCGGAAGGGCCCAAGCTCACGCCATCATAAGCGACACCCAGCCATGCGGCATCGATCTGCGAGCTGTCTATCCCCGCGTCGACGAGCGCCTCGTCGAACGCCTCCACCATCAACTGGCCGGCATCCTTGTCCCACCGCTCGCCGAATTTGGCGCAGCCCATGCCGAGGATCGCTACCTTGTCCTTGATTCCGCTTGCCATCTCAAGCCTCCGCGGCGACCGGTGCCGCCTTCCAGAAATATCGTTTGAAGTTGCGCCGCTCGTCGACAGCTCGCACACGGAAAACCATTTCGAGCTCTCGGCCGACCTCGACGTCACCCTCCTCTACGTCTGCGAACTCCACCTTCATGCGGCCGCCACCTTCGAAATCGATCAACCCGTAATATAGGGGCGGTGCCGGCGTGTACGTCAGTGCGTCTGCAGTATAGGTCACCACGCGGGCGCGCCGATCCGCAAGCGGGTAATCTTCCTGCGTGAAGCGGGCATGCTCGTTGTGGCTGACGCTGATCTCCGTTTTCGGGAACTGAACCGTGCCGGTAACGGTGCATCGCCCCCCGACGAGCCCCATGACCCCTCGGCGCTCCCGCCATAGCGCTGTGGCCGGTTGCTTGAGGTCGGACTCGGCTCGCATCCCGCGTTCGAGGTCCAGCTGCCCGCGATGAAACAGCCAACGCAAGTAGTTGTCGTCGGCCGAGCGGCGCGCAATGCTCCCGGCGACTCCTCGCCGCGGCGGCAGCTCACGAAGCGCATCGGTCGCCTCCAGCAGGATCATGTCGACGCCTTGCCCGAAACCGACGAGAAGGATCTTCTCGCCGGGCGCGGCCGCCTCCAGCGCCGAAACGAGCATGAGCAGTGGATGGCTTGCGCCGCCGTCGCCCACCTGCGTCAACAGTCCGTCCGCGACCGCCTCGTCCCGGAAGCCCGCCTTGCGGGCAATCGACGCGGCTGCTCCGCGCATCACGACAGGTATGATCAGCCTGTCGACGCTTTGGGCGTCGGTGCCTAGCGCGGCCATGCCGCCTTTCAGGGCATCGACGAGCACGCCATGATAGCCCTCGTCGCGGATCCACCGGCTTTCCCAACCATAGTCGAAGTCAGTGCCAGACGCTCGATAGTGATCGACGAAATCGACGCTCACCGCGTGCGAGCCAAGAAAGCGCGCGACCACCGGTCCTTCGCCGACCAGGACAGCCGCCGCAGAGTCGCCGTTGAGGAGTTCGGCTTCCGAGGCCGGACGCGACTTGCGCATGTCGGAGGCGACGCATAACTGCGGCCGGCCGTCCGCCGCGCGCAATGCCTGTGTGAGCGCCGTGGTCGCGGCGCGCATGCTTCCGCCTACATCCATCGTCGCGCTCTCATCCGAAAGAGTGAGCGCCTCTTTGACAAGCCCCGCATTTTGGCGGTCAGCGAAAGGAAAGGTGGTCGACGCCAGGATCGTCCCCGCAACCTTCGATCGATCGAAACCTGTAAGGGCATCGCGTGCGGCTTCCACCGCCATCGTGATCGCGTCCTCGTCCCAGTCGCCGATCGCCCGCTCGCCCTTGGCCAGGCCCTTGAGCCCCGGCGCGAACCATGCGTTAGCCGCATAGATGGCAGCACGCGACAGGCGCTTGCGGGGAATATAGGCGCCAAAGGCGAGGATACCGGTCGTCATTCGAACTCCAAAATTTTTTGGGGGCCCCAGCGGCCCTGCAAGGCAGGCGGTCTGCGTGACCATCCCGCCGACCGTCAATTGTCGACGCGACATACCTAGCCGCATCGAACGACTATTCAATAGGTAAGTGGAAATCACCCTCCCCGCGTTAGCCGCTCAGTGAAGGATGTCGTCGGTTACTCCACCCCTCGCCCTTCACGGGCCGGTGCCCCGCAGCGAGAACGAACGTACACGAAGGTGAAGGAACGAAAGATGGTCCGCTGAGCGGCGCGAGGCCGCGAACGACAGAGCAGTTCAAGTGGCTAAAGGTCGCTCGGCCTTTCCTTAGCCAGCGGCGTATCCCGCTCGATGTCCAGACAGCGCTGATAAGAGGGCAGCGCCTTCAAGCGCGCCCAATAAGCCTGAACATTGTCCGGCAGTTCGTCCATATAGCCCATAAATTCGGCCAGCACGAAATTATAGCCCACGCAGATGTCCGCGATCGTGAACCGCGACTCCACCAGGAAGTCGTTCTTACCCAATCCGGCAGAAAGAAAATGCGCCTTTTCGAGGAAGCGGGACTTGTAGAACTCGACTACGTCAGGCTTGCGATTAGGCTCACGTTCTATCCAGCCATATCGCAAGCCTACCGAAAGCGTGTAGTTCATCGTAGCCTCGGCGAAGACCGACCACGCCAGCCATTGGCCATATTCGGGAGAATCCGGCGAGACGGCCAACCGGTCGTCATATTTACCGCAAATATACTGACATATCGCCACGGATTCGGTCAGCCTTGCGTCGCCGTCTATGAAAAGCGGAATGGTCCCGAGCGAGTTCTCCTCCAAGAACCAGGGTGCTCGCGCCCGTGGCGGAAACGGAATATAGACCAGCCGATAGGGCAGCTGCAATTCTTCCAGGGTCCAGAGGACACGGAAGCCGCGGCTTCTTATGCCATGAAACAGCGTGAACAAGGACCACTCTCCTCCGTCCGTGCAGCGGGCACGGTATGATAAAGGGCAGGGGACGCCGCCACCGCTATTGCGGTGCTCGACGCCCCCTTGAATCACGCTCCGCCAAGGCGCGCAGCACGAACATCACCGATCAGGCAGCAGACCTATTCATCGAAGGGAGCCGCTTCGTCTCGTCGCGATAGATGATCGCGCTGGCCTTTGCCGCAAAAGCCGGTTTCTTCGCCACCACCGGAAAGGCGGCCAGTCCCTTCACTGCTGCGTAGGACGCCGGGGTCTCCTCGAAGCTTGTCGGGAGGAAACGAGCCTCACCCTCCCCGACCCACGCCTGTTTGTAATCCCAGCTCATCCTGGTCAGGGTGATATAGTCGGCATCGATCGTGTGCTCGGGACCCTGGATATACTTCCAGGCGAAGTTGAATTCGGAGACCGAGCTATTGATCTTCGGCAGCGCTGAATCAGGCAACCGCTTCAGATTCCTGACGTCCGCATCAAGAAATTTGGTACCATATTCCGAGGCCGAAAAGTGAATGCGATCCTCGACCTCGATCAGCTGCGGGATCTGCGCATAGAGCTTGGGATAGCCGAGCGCTTCACGACCGGAAAGGATGGAAGGAATTTCGTCGACCCACACGCAGATGACATAGGGCGCGTTGATGACCTTGCCAGCATGTTCGTGACGGGCGTTCACCGCCACGACGATCTCTTCGTAACCCCGGCCGGCAAGATAGTCGATGCCGCGGTACCGCAAGCGGTTCACATAGACGAGGTTACTCTCAGTCGGCGCGATATGCTCCGGCAGAACACTGTCGATGGCCTCCGGCGTGGTCTCGAACGATGTCGAGACAAGCTGAAGATCAGGAACATGCGTAACCTTAGTGTAGATCGACTTTCCGAACGCCGCCGGCATGTCATATTTTTCGTTGGGCTCCAACTTCAACATCTAAGTTTCCCCTCCTGAATCATTCGAAAATGACAAAGAAACGGCCGCGGATCACATAATGATCACGCGGCCGTTTCCAATTGCAAATAGTTAGGCGGTGACTAGCCCGTTAGCACCATCGATGACCGCCTGGGGCACTTGAACGTTGAACAGCTTCGCCGCATTCGCCCAGAGCACCTTGTTCTGGACGCGCTCCGGCTGCTGCTCGAGCCCGTTCTGCAGCGCGTGCTGCACCGCGCTCTTTCCGCCGAGGCAGGTCGTGTGCGGGAAGTCGGTCTCGAACATGATATTGTCCTCGCCGAGCGTGTCGACATGGAATTGGTCGAGGCGCTCGAACCAGTAATTGACCCACACCGACTTCTTGAACGTCTCGCTCGGAAGATCCTTGAACTCGGGCCGGTGTTCCCAGACCTTCGCAACCTTGTAGTGATAGTCCAGTGATTCGAGCGCGAAATTGAGATGGCCCAGCCCGCTCTCCACCACCGTGAACCGGAGTTCGGGGAAGCGCTGCGGGACGCCGGACATCAGAAGGTCGGACAATTGCGCGCCCATCATGATGAACGTCGCCGTCGAGGAGCGGACATAGTTGGCATGGATGCCGTCCGTCCTGAACCGCCCCTGGCTCAGGAAGTCGTCCGCATAGTCTCCGCCGCCGGCATGGAAACTGATCGGCAGATTGACGTCGCGAATGGCCGCCCAGAGAGGATCCCAGGCCTTGTCGCTCATATAGGGCCAGCCATGCTCGTGCGGCGCACCGCTCAGCAGCAGGCCTTTGTGGCCGATTTTCGCGGCCCGCTCGACTTCCTTGACCGAGGCCTCGATATCCCAGAGCGGAAGAACCGCCATCGGAATGAAGCGCTCGGGGGCCGGCGCCGTGAATTCCACCAGGAAGTCGTTATAGGCGCGGATCGAGCCGAATTTGATCTCGTCTTCCATCCGCTTGTACATCGACATGACGACCGCGCCGAGATTCGGATAGAGCACCTGGGCGAGCACCCCGACTTCATCCATATATTTCAGGCGTTCGTGGACGTCCCAGGCTCCCGGATGCGACTCGTCGCATTTCGCCGGAATCGCCAGCGAGCCGCCTGGAAAGCCGTAATTTGCGCTGCCCCATGCCGAGAAAACGGCCTTGTCGCCGATGAACCAATATTCCAGCTTGTGCTTGGGGTGCATCTTCACGTGGAGGACATCGTCGCCATATTTCTTGGGCAGCCGCGACGTCCACAGATCCGGCGGTTCCGTCACATGGGTGTCGGTGTCAATGATCGGCTTGTCGAATATGGACGACATCTCTCGTACTCCTCGCTAATCTATTAAGGGATGATCGATGGGCAGAGGCCCACTTCAACTTCCTATTTCCTGTCAGCCTATCACATAGATAGGATGGCAGCCACGCAAATACCAGCGGCGCTCAGCCCACCATGATCTCTGTCAAACCCGCACGCAGCGGCAACTCCTTCCCTCCGGGAGCTCATGCGCGCTCCTTCTCATTGGCCGTACAGAGGGCGCGCAGCGCCGCAAGATCGACCTTGAGCATCATGTTGCGCGGAAGTTGCTCAAAAATGAGCACATCGACAGGAACCGACGGCGATGGCAGATGAGACCGTGTGAACGCACGCAGTTCACTACCGTCGACAGGATCGGCCCCCGGCTTAAGTTCGACCGCCGCCAACGGAATCTCGCCCAGCCTCGCATCGGCCATGCCGATCACCGCAGCGTCCTTGACGGCGGGATGGCGGCGGAGCGCCTCCACCACCACCTCGGGCAGCACCTTGAAGCCGCCGCGATTGATCGCCCCGTCCAATCGACCAAAGATGTACAGCACGCCGTCGCCGTCCAATTTTGCAAGATCGTTGGTCGCAACCCAGTCCGGCGAAACGCTTGGGATGAGAACCTCCAACCGCCCCTGCTGGTCGGTCGGTAACTCGACACCCGTCGCGGGGTCGGTGATGCGGACGCATACCCCCGGTACGGGCCGTCCGACGCTGTTTGGCCGGTCTCCACCCAGCTCAGCCTTGAGGCGCGGCGTCCAGCCTGCCACCGTGCCGGCGAACTCTGTCGCGCCATATCCCCAGCAAAAGTCAACGCCATATTTGTCGGCGAAGCGTTGCCGCGTCTCATATTCTATCGGGCCGGCGCCGCCATATACCACCTCGACGGAGGCGAAGGCTTCGGCAGGAACATCCCGATCGAGCACCGCACGAATCATCGGCGGCGTCGATCCCACCGACCGCGGCCGATGCCGCCGGATCGCGTCCGTCCATTTATCGACCTCGAACCGCTCGAGCAGGCAGAAGCGCGCGCCGACCAACGGATAGGCCAGCAGAGGCAGGATCCCTCCAATCGATGTAAGCGGCGCGAACATGATCTCGATCTGCGGCGTCGGGCTCGCGCCGGCGGCCGCCGAGATCATGTCGACCCCGCGAACCAGCGCCGGCACCCCCAGTGGAATATTCTTGGGTGGGCCGGTCGTCCCGCTGGTAAGCGCCTCGACCACCATCCTGTCATGGGTTCGACGCGTTTCCCGCAAGCGCTCGAACACGCCGGCAAGCCGGGGCCGACCCATCGCCGGCGGCAGGATGATGCCGACCCGATCCGCGTCCGCCAGACACGCGCGAAGCTCGCTTCCCCAGTCCGCCTCTTCGGCGACCACGACGGCAAGATCGAGCTTCTCGACATTGGCGGCGATCAGCTCCGCCGACTGATGAGAGTAGATCATCGTGACAGGCCGGCCCGCAGCGACGAGACCGATCAGCACCGCGACCGATTCGACATGGTTACGGACAACGACACCGATCGCGACATTGTCCGGCACCCCGGCCTCGTCGAGAAGCCGGACGACGCCCCGTCCGACGGCCGCGACCTCGCCTGCCGTCCACCAGCGGCCCTCGAATTCTACGAACGGCTCCGGCCCGGCCGACGCGACGAATTCCTCAAGGCGAGTCACGAGATCCGGCGGTTCAACCATATTGCCTAGTCTGCTGCCTCGCATTCAATCTGTCTCTCCGCGCGATTCCTCGCTTCGGAGGCGGGCGCAGCCTATCGCAACGGCGAAGCAGCCGCAATCTGTTTCACGAACGTTCGTTAGGTAGAAGTCGGGACGCTGGGGTGGTTGCAGGAAAGGATGACCTGACGGCGGCCATCGGCTCTTGCCTCGGCGCCCCAAATGCCGATGACGTTGCCCGGTGGCATCGGATACCACGGACCAAGGCCGCATTCGGGGTGCCTCCGGGCTCCGCCGCTCGACGGCGGCGACTTGCATTTCCTGAACTTTCGCGCGAGCCTGAAGGGCTCAGAGTTCGAAAAATATCCAGGGAGGAGCAACATGGTCTCGTCGGTGAATATCGAGGATTGGATCGCAATCTGCGAAACCAAGGCGCGCTATTGCCGGTTTCTCGACACCAAACAATGGAGCGCGTTCACCGAACTCTTCACAGAAGATGTTACGCTCGATGTATCGGAAGCCGGCGGCGGCCCACCCGCCCTAGGGCGCGACGCTGCTATCGCATTGGTGCGTGGCTCGATCGAGACCGCGCGAACAGCGCACCAGGTCCACAGTCCCGAAATCGAGGTTGAGGGCGCCAGCGCGAACGTTCTCTGGGCTATGCAGGATCGCGTGGTATTTGAGGATGGCAACGGTCTGGTGGGTTACGGCCACTATACCGAACGATATGAGAAGCGCGATGGCAGATGGCGGATCGCCCATCTCAAGCTGACGCGGTTGCACGTGGACGCCACCGGCTGGACTGCCGCAGCGGGCCAAGACATCCCTGGCGTAGTGGGTCCCAGCTCCGGGGCGTAAAGGCCTGACAAAGGCGTAGCGTTTGCTGCAATAGCGCGCGGCGGTAATCGACGACGAGCAACCGGCACAAGACCTTTTTGCGTCCGCCGACCGCTCGATCCGCTCATCAGGCTTCCCACTCGGCAGCGGGCCGGTGCCGACTCCACGCATCACGCGCCGCCTGGCGACCCGACACGTGGTCCCGTCGGAGAAATGCTGTCGGCTCCGCGCGGGAGTGCCTCGCACTGCCGCGCATCCGAGTCATCGCCATCAGGAAGCGAAGTCGTAATCCTCCATCTTGGGCGCTGCCATGGCCTCCTGGAACTCGGGCAGGCCCTTGGGCCAGGTATTGGGTACGCCGCGCTCGTCCAGATACCAGCTCGAGCAGCCCGTCGCCCATGCGGTCTTGAGCGCTTCCGCCGAACGCCATGCCTCATAGGCTTCGAGCGCACTGGGACGAACTTCGATACGACGTGCTTCACCCTTAACCAGCAGATCGAGCAGTTGCTCGATATAGTGCCACTGGCTCTCGGCGACGTCGATCAGCGAAAAATTGCCAACCGGGCCCGTGGGGCCGTTCAACATGAAGAAGTTGGGGAAGTGGGGCACGCTGATCGCATAATAAGCGCAGGGACGTGCGCCCCAGGCGTCGTCGAGCGTCAGGCCGCCGACACCGGTCACGCGGGTGGGGCGGACGAAACGGTCGACGGCGAAGCCGGTCGCCAGAACCAACGTATCGAGCGTGTAAAACTGTCCATCCTGCATCCGCACGCCGCGCGGCTCGATCTCCGCGATCTGCCCGGTCTCGACGACCACGCCGGGGCGCTGGACGGACTCATAATAGTCGCCCGAGAAAATCAGGCGCTTGCAGGCCGCCTTGTAGGTCGGGCGGAGCTTCTCGCGCAGTTCCGGATCGCGAACGCTTTCCTCGAGATTGTCGGTAACGATCTTCTCGATTTCCTCCATCTCGGGTGAGGAGGGATCCGTCACCGCAGTTTCAAACCGCCTCAGCACGGCCTGATATTTGTCCCCGAAACGAATGGCATCGATCAGCTTGTCGTCGGCGCGGAAACCAGACTTCTCTTCCTCCGAATAGAAGCGCTGCCGGATCGGCATGATCCATTGCGGCGTCCGACAGAAATGCACGAGGTTGCGGGCCCGGGTTGAGAGCGCGCTGACGATCTGAACGCCGGTCGACCCGCAGCCGATGACGCCCACATCGGCACCGTCGATTTTGGCCTCGTCGTCCCACTGCGCGCTGTGGAAGATCGGGCCCTCGAAGCGGTCCATGCCAGGCAGTTGGGGAATATTGGGGTGGTGAAGGACGCCGCTCGCCGCGATCAGAACATCCGCATGGTCGATCCGCCCGTCGTCGAGCACCACGGTCCAGCGCCCGTCGGCCCATTCGCAGGCCTTTACTTCGACGCCGAGTTCGATCGAGCGACGAACGTCGTATTTGTCGGCGATCCGCTCAAAATATCCACGGATCTCGTCACCTGGGGCGTAGAGCGCGCTCCACTCGGGATTGGTAGCGAAGCTGTAGGTGTAGCAGTGCGCGGGAACGTCACAGGTCAGACCCGGATAGCGGTTGTACAGCCACGTGCCGCCGATAGCTTTCGCCTTTTCATAGACGATGAAGTCGACATCGCCGCGCTGCTTTAGCTTGAGGGCTGCGAGGATGCCGGCCATCCCGGCGCCGATGATCACGACTTTGATCTTGCTGTTCATGTGCTGCTGCCTTTTCGATTCCATGATGACCGGGTTGCTGGGGTCCCTGGACGATAGTGTTTACCAGGTGAAGTGGGCTTCGGATTTTGCCTTGAGGTGGTCGAGAGAGACGTCTGGAGCGAGTTCGACGAGGTGGAAGGGGCCTTGCCGGTTGGTACGT
>Ga0268264_10000447_pt1 | contig 56371 bp, 59 predicted proteins | sample KBSSwiS32_FD_190357 | JGI IMG/M metagenome (GOLD analysis project Ga0268264, IMG submission 190357) | Switchgrass rhizosphere microbial communities from Kellogg Biological Station, Michigan, USA - KBS Switchgrass S3-2 (SPAdes) (version 2) | ecosystem: Host-associated > Plants > Roots >... | reverse complement strand
AACGTAACTGGAAAGGTCCTCCAGGCTGTTGCCTATCGCGGCGGCAAGCAGCTTTGGGTTGCCGGCCGCGGCGGTACGATACTAAAACGCTCTGAGCCGCTTTCACCCATCCGGATATCGACCCCACGACTTCCGCCGATCCTCCGCGCTGGAATGAGTAGGACCCGTCCGAAGCCGAGAACGCCGACATTAACGATCACCGACGACGGCGATATCCCGATCGCAACTCAGCCCAAGAAAGGAAAACAGTAACGCAGGAACGCTATAAAGATTTTATTGAATTTGGTCTTCCACCAACATTTTTACTTTTTGATCGTTATTGCGATCCATTCTCCGAGTCGCTCGACCGAAAAAGTCTTTACGCCCTCAGCGACGAGGGCCGATACGATCGTCTCCTCCTGTTCGATCAATATTCCCGAAAGAACCAGTGCTTTCGCGGCTTTCAACAGCAAGAGCGGAAGGATCGGAAGGATCACATCGATGGTGAGGTTCGCACAGACAAAATCAAAGACGGGAGTCGTCTCCGATATTGGACCGACCTGAAAATCGATTTCCGGACCAACGCCATTCAACTCAGCATTTTGTTTTGCGATCGTTATCGAATCGGTGTCGGTATCGCAGGCGAAAAACGTCGCATTTGCTTTGGGGAAGAGTTTTGCGGCTGCGATCGAGAGGATCCCGGTCCCTGTTCCTACGTCCATCAACGAGTGCCCTGACACAAAGTTTTCTTCGATCGCCTTGACGCAAAGTTGCGTCGTCTCGTGCGTACCGGTGCCGAAGGCCATATTTGGCTCGATGTAAATTACTATCCGTCCATCATCGTGGACATTCTCCCAGGGTGGTGCGATCACGAATCGGCCAACCACGGTTGGCTTCCAGTGTTTTTTCCACTCATGAAGCCAATCCTGTTCGATCACCTCACGTCGCTCGACGAACCTGATCGCACTTTCGTCCAGATCATATATCCGCAAAGCATGATGCAGCTCATCCTGCAGGATCTCATCATCCGGAAGGAGATCGAAGTATCCTACGACAGTTACGGAATCGTCGGCCTTCCGATGCAGATGGTTGATCTCGGTACCGAGGACATTTAGCTCGTTCAGCGCGTGCTCGACCGCATCGGCCGCCGCGGGTGCGGCAGTTACCTCAAGGGCGAACCATTTGTGAGAAGTCTCAGATGTCATTACTTCGAGAAAGTGGCCTTCATTGCTCTATCCCCAGTTCGTCTAATGTTTGTCCACGGTTTCGCCAGTCCTCGACCACCTTTACGAACAGCTTAAGAAATACTTTGCGACCGGCAAGATTCTCAATATCAAACCGAGCCTTAGTGCCGACGTCTTTCAGCCGAGAGCCCTGCTTACCGATAATGATCTTTTTTTGCGAGGGCCTCTCCACATAGATCGCGCAAAAAATGCGCAGGAGATTCGGGTCGGTTTCGTCGTAGACCTCGGTCACGACTGCGGTCACATATGGGATCTCTTCGCCGGTCGTGGCGAGTATTTTTTCCCGGACCATTTCGGCAACCAGGGTGCGCATGGGCTGGTCTGTAAGTTCGTCTTCTGCAAAGATCCGGTCATTTTCGGGCAGATGTCTCACTATCTGGTCAAGTAGATTGTCGATCGCATCGCCCTTAAGCGCCGAGACCGGAACGATCTCTTTAAAATCATATTCCTTTGAATACCAGTCGATCAGCGGAAGTAGGTTGTTTTTCTCCTTGATCTTATCGATCTTGTTTAGAACCAGGACCGCCGGTTTCTCGGACCGCTTTACCAGGTCCAGCACGAAGCGGTCGCCGTTTCCGGTCGATACACTGGCGTCGCGCATTAAAACGAGCAGGTCAACACTTAGGACCGCATCATGCACCGCTGACATCATTCTTCGGTTAAGCTGATAGCCGGGTTTGTGAACTCCGGGCGTATCGACAAATACGATCTGCCCATCCTCCCGTGAGACGATGCCCTGGATCTTATGTCTCGTCGTCTGTGGTTTGTTAGAAACGGCTGCGATCTTTTCGCCTACAAGCCGATTTAGAAGGGTGGATTTTCCAGCATTTGGACGCCCGATAAGCGCGGCATAACCGCTGCGGAAATTATCTCTCGACATGGTTTAGAAATTAGCAGAAGGGAAAGTAAAAGGGAAAGTAAAGAGGCAAAAAGGAAAATGCAGCCGGATTGTTCTAATAGAGTTTTCTCTCTTTCCAATTATTGCGGGTTCTGCAACAGACGCTGTTTCGCCGCCATCGCCTCGTCAAACGCCCCCTTCGGCACCCTGCCGAGTTGGATAGCGGCATCATAGATCTTCACCGCATAGTCTTTCTGATCGTAGAACTCATAGATCTTCGCGAGAGCAACATAGGAAAGGGAAATCAATGCTTTGTCGATCGGATCCGAAACGAAAATGCCGCTGGCCGCGTCAACGCGCTGTTTGTCAGCGATCCGAAGCACATTCTCATACGCAGCCTTGGCTTCGAGCAGTTTCAGATTCTGTTGTTTTGTATCATCGATCCCTTCCGCAGAAAGACTCGCGACACGGCCCAAACTATAGTAAATACGCGGCTCAGCTGGATTGGCTTTTTGAAGGGCCTTCAATTCTGTGTCTGCCTGCGCATAATTCTTGGCGTCGATTATTTTCTGGATCTCCAGGAGCCGGTTCGTCACCGGATTATCAACGATTATCGATGTTTGTTCAGGCTTATTCTTTCTTTCTTCACGGGCAGCCACGGCGCGTTTTCTCGCGTCAGCAAATTGCTCCAGCCGATTCGCTTCTTTAGACGCGTCAAGCGACAGGATCATTTCCCGCATTGACGAGGCTATGTCAAAGCCAGATGTTTCCGTGCCCTTTATTTGTTCCGCAAAATAGAATGCCAGCACCGAACCCTTTTCGTAATCCTCCGACAAACGGAGCGCGGTCTCATCAGCCAAAGCCGCACGATATCTTTTTAGTTCGGCCGTGACCGCTTCTTTTTCCTGCTGTGTCTTAAAGCTGTCGATCCTGCTGCGTGCCTGTTGCGCTGCGATCGTGCTTTTCGCGAATTCTATCTGCCGTGCATCGGCCGCAGCCACCAGCGAACGTGTAACGGCCAAAAATACGTCAGGGGTCACATCCGGATTGAATTTTCTCCGTTCATCCAGAAGCTGTTTGATGCCATCCTTAACCGTCGAAATGTCTTTGGCGTTGGCCAGCGTCAGGGCGTCAATAATAAATTGCAGGTAGGCACGTCGCGCCTCCGAAAAACCCAGATTCGTATCAGGTGGAAGGATCACGTAATAGTCGTCGTGGATATTTAGGAATAATATGTTGCCCGCCGGGGCCATGAGTTCGGGAACGATGAAAAATCGACGGTCGTGTTCGATCGTTTCGGTTTTTTGTAATTCTGCTCCGTGTTTACCCTTTTGGGTCCGTGTCTTCACCTTCTCGAGATAGGTCGTCTGCGGGCGGGTATGGAGGTAATCGAGCAGGTCGGCAACCATTTCACGGGCGGACGGGCGAAGTGTCGCATCCGATTCCTGCTGGTAAAGTTTGACATACCCCTCAAGCCGCGCGCCGATATCCGAGCGCCGGTAAAACTCCCGAACCAGTGGTGCAAAATCCAAAACGTCAAGAAGGTTCCCGGGAAGATCATTCGTTACCACGGGATCGGCTAGCTCCGGGGCTGGGGTAAGAGTGTAGGCCATCGATATAAATGGCTGGATCACCTCGGCGTCAGAACCCTTCGGATGCCGTTTCTTATACTGCGTAACAAAGGTAGTGATCTTTTGCCGAAGGTCGGCCGGGAGATTCGCAAAGTCGGTCTGGAGCGTTCGGCGAAATTTGCTGCCCGGTTCAGAAAGAGTTGTATTTATTACTTTCTCCGGCCCGCCATTGGCCATCTCTAAAGTGGCAAGCACAACCATAAGCCTTTTATCCGGCTCTATCCGCACGCCGTAGTTTGAAAGGTCCATGGTCAAGGTATTTATTTGCGCGGATGCACAAACCACAAATACCGATAGACAAATTGCTGATAAAACCGATTTCATTGCTTCGAAGAAAAGACCAGCGAAATGAGTGCCGCGCATAACTAGATGAAATCCACGCGGCCTTGGATGCACCAATCAATAACAAAAGGATAAAGGAACAATTGCGTATCCTTTACCCTCTTTTCTTAAGAAAAAGATCTAGTGCTCTAGTTATAGCTGCTCAATGCCTCGGCTTCGCTATCGTAAACGTCGAAAACCGTCAGGAGCTTCGTAATGGCCAGCAGGTCCTGAATCTTCTGCGTCAGGTTCAAAAGCTTTAGAACACCGCCTTCTTTATTGACTGCCGTAAAACTGGAAACAAGTTCGCCGATACCGCTCGAATCGATGTATCCAACACCGGCCAGGTTCAACAGGAGCTTATTCTTGCCTTCGCCCAAAAGACGGCGGATCGTAGTGCGCAAGGCGACGCTGCCCTCTCCGATCGTTACCTTGCCGGTGAGGTCGAGTATTGTGATATCGCCCGCCTGGCGCTCAGAAATATTAATATCAGCCATTTGTGTCTCCTAAGTTTAAGTTAATAGTGTGATAGCAGATTTTAGACTAAACGTGTAAAAGTGTAAAAGTGAAAAGGCGAAAAACTAAGTTGTGAGGAGCTAAACGTGATAACAGTTACAATTCTTGTTCGTCCTTTTTGTTCTAAACTTTTTGACTATTGTAACTTTTTCACTTTTTACCCCTTCATCGCTTCTTCAGCATTTTAACGACCATCCCGCCGCCGTCGGCCTTTTCCCATTCAACCTCGTCCATAAATGTCCGCATAAAAAGGATGCCGCGGCCATTTACCTTTAGCAAATTTTCCGGGTTTGTCGGGTCGGGAATTGTCTCGAGGTCGAATCCCGCTCCGAAATCACGGATGCTCAAATGCAGACCGTCCGACGCATCGGTAAACACAACTTCGACCTGCTTTTCCTCGTCGAACCTGTTCCCGTGCTTCACTGCATTAGCAACCGATTCGCGCACTGCCAGGTCGATAGCCGACAAGATATCGTCGCCGTAGCCCCAATCGCGGGCGACCTTTTCGGCGAAAACCGCGGATTCATCAACCGACTCGATCTTGCTCGGCAGCTTTAGTTCTATGCTTTTGGACACGTTGTTTTCACTGTAAGTTATAGGTTTACGGCACTTGCTGTCAAGACAAACGACACGGAATCAGTCTAAAATATTAAAAGTGCAAATTTCTAAAGCAAGACTCCTGACCGGAAAACTGGTGATGCCCGGCGATAAATCGATCTCGCACCGGGCCGCGATCATGGCTTCGATCGCCTACGGGCGAACAAAAATCGATAACTTTGCGACGAGCGTTGATTGTAGCTCAACGCTGGAATGCCTCGTCAGTCTTGGCGTTAAGATCGAGCGAAATGGTTCGAGTATTTTAATCGAAGGTGCAGGTAAAAGTGGATTTACGCCACCCTCCGTCCCGCTGGATTGCGGTAACAGCGGGACGACAATGCGTCTTCTGGCCGGAATCCTTGCTGGACAGAATTTTCATTCAACTCTGACGGGAGACCAATCTCTCCGGATGCGGCCAATGAAAAGGGTGATCGAGCCCCTTTCATTAATGGGAGCAACCATCGGCTCGCAAGACGGCCGAGCCCCACTGAACATCGACGGAAAAGCATTGCGGGCTATAGAATATGCTCCGCCCGTCGCGTCGGCACAGATCAAATCCTGTGTGCTGCTTGCCGGGCTCTTAGCCGATGGTGAAACGTCCGTCATTGAAAGTACGGCGACCCGCGATCATACCGAAAGGATGCTTAGCTGGTTCGGTGCGGAGGTACAAGAGGAAGATTTGCCGGGCGGTAAACGGCTGACGATCGCCGGTGATAGGGAATTGCGGGCCAATGACTTACAGGTTCCCGGAGATGTGTCTTCGTCGGCCTTTTTCATGGTCGCGTCGGCCTGCCTTCCCGGTTCCAGCCTCGAGCTGGCAGATGTCGGCCTGAATCCGTCACGAACGGCGATCATTGACACCCTCAAATCCCTCGGAGCAAACATAGAGATCCGTAACGAGCGGATCCGGTCAAATGAACCGGTCGGTGATATTCATGTGACCGGCGGCCTCGATAAAGGGCAGGGCAATACGGGAAATCTCCTTCGTGGAGGTGTAATTGCAAACCTTATCGATGAAATACCGATCCTCGCAGTTTTCGGCACGCAGCTTGACCACGGACTGGAGGTCCGAAATGCCGCGGAACTGCGTGTTAAGGAATCTGACCGGATCAAAGCAGTTGTCGAAAATCTAAAACGAATGGGGGCGACCGTCACAGAATTTGACGATGGCTTCAAGGTGGAACGATCGGAATTGTATGGTGCGGTTGTCGATTCTTTTGGCGATCATCGCATAGCGATGGCATTTGCCGTTGCCGGGTTGTTCGCAGACGGTCATACGGACATTATCGGTTCCGAGTGTGCGGGAGTCTCGTATCCGGGCTTTTTCGATGCCCTTGCCAGCGTGAGAGTGGGTTAGAGCTTTTGCAGCGCCTAAGCATGAAAAGACGCAAAGACAAGGGATCGCCGGCAGCTTCGCGGGCAAAAGAGCTCTTCTAATGACCAAAGTGGTAAAAATAGCCTTAACGGGTTTTATGGGTGTCGGCAAGTCAAGTGTTGCCAGACATTTATCGAATCTGCTTGGGTGTCGCCGGGTGGATCTTGACCTCGTGATAGAGGAGCGAAGCGACCGCACCACGGCTCAAATAATCGATGCCTACGGGATCGAAGAATATCGCCGGCTTGAAACTGAGGCCTTGCGTGCCGAACTTGCGAATCCCGATTCCGCGATCTTGTCGCTTGGCGGGGGGACGTGGACCATTCCCGAAAATCGCGAACTTATCAAGAAGGCAGGCTTTACGAGCATTTGGCTCGAATCTTCGTTCGAGCATTGCTGGTACAACATCAAGTTCTCTCGCAAAGACCGGCCCCTGGCTCGCACCAAGGGTGCGGCGATAAAGCTCTTTGAGGAAAGAAAGCTTCACTATTGCCTTGCCGATGTCCATTTTATTATTCGGCCCGAATTCAATTCCTACGATATTGCATCCCATCTCGCCGAGGAAATTTGTTGAGTATCGAAAATATAAATTGAAAAAACGTTTTGGATAGCTCAATATATTGTTACTACCTAAAGCGTGGTTTCCCTTGTGGTTCATCGGGAAGCATTCATAGTCAAATTTGGCCGGTGCCGCGGATAGCATCGGCCTTTGGGTCCAAGCTATTCAGTCAGAATTATTCAGGAGGAAAGATGAAAATTAAATTTCTTACCGTTCTTACGATTGCCATCGCGTTTTTCATTAGTGCGTGCGGCAAGAGCGATGCGGACTTAACGAAAGCCGTCAATGAAAAGCTCGCTGCGGATAAAATTACCGGCGTAACAGTTGCCGTTAAGGACGGCGTTGCCACGCTGACTGGTGAGGTGGCTGATGTAACGGTTAAAACCAAGGCCGAAACATCGGCCAAATCCGTCGAGGGTATTAAGAATGTCGTGTCAACCGACCTGAAAACGAAGCCGCTTCCGGTAGCAACACCTGCTGCCCCCGATCCGGCTCTTACAGGAAAGATAAATGAAAGTCTCAAGAAAGCAGGGTGCACCGGTGCAACGGTTGCCGTGACGAACGGCAAAGTAACGGTTTCGGGCGAAGTTCCTGGAGCCAAATACGCCGAGTGCGTTCAGGTCATTATGCAATCCGGTATCACGGGCATCGATAATCAGCTCAAGAAGGGCAAATAACCAAGGAGGAAGAAAGTAATGTCAGCACAAGAAAAATATCAATCGCTCCTTGAGCTCGCCAACCAGAACGGGACGACCTATGAACTCACCGAAGGCGATAATGGAACACTCGTCATCACAGGGACCGCGCCGAGCGCCGAAGCCAAACAGGCACTTTGGGACGAATACAACCGATTGGACCCAGATTACAAATCAGGCGATCTAATCCTAAACATCACAACCGGCGATGCAGCCGGCGGCGGAGCGAACACTTACACTGTTGAGTCTGGCGATAGCCTAAGTAAGATAGCCGGCAAATACGGTATTCAGTGGAAAGCGATATGGGACGCTAACCGTGATATCCTTCACGATCCTGACAAGATCTATCCGGGGCAGGAACTAAAGATCCCGATCTAGGACGGATTTTTTTGTTGATTGTCTGGCAGGCACTCTGATTGTTTTGCTCAGTCAGAGTGCTTTTTCGTGCGCCAAATGAATAACTACTCTCGTGCTACTTTCGCAGAGTAAGAACTTCGGAATCCTGAAGCTAAAAAAGGCTTGCTACCGATTGATCTGCCTGCTGCGGAGAGCATCTATCCGGTCCTGCACCTTTTTGTATTCGGCTGGTGCGTCACGAATTCCTTGTCTGCGATTCGCTTCGACCGCCCATACATTGTGAACTTCTGTCTGGATCGTATTCGATATATAGATCCGGAATTCAGTCTCAATTTGCATCAGGGTTTGTGACTGATTACCGTAAACGTATGGTTTTGCCTGTGTCAGGTAATTCGAAATTGTCGGCTCCTGGTTTACTCGTGGGAGAAGCCAGTTCGTGACTATGTCGATCTCGTCAAGAACGTGGAGTAATTCGTGGCTATAAACCTCGGCAAATATCTTAACGGACAGGTCGTCATCCAGGTTCGGCTTGTTCAGGTCCAGGATATAGATCCCTAACTGCAGGCCCAAAGTCACTTTTCCACCCTGGAAAACAAATTGTCCCGGTCCTTGCGTTGCCGTCGGCCCGCCAAGCGGTGTACATCTCCACTGAGTCCCGGGATTATCGAACTTGACCTGAATATCGCTTGTCACCATACCATTTACAGTGCCAAGCTGGCCGCCCGCCCCTACTCGGGCAGAACTGCCCGTCCGTGAAAGGTTTCCCATGCCGATAACGTCCACGTAATTCGGCGAACGAACATCAAAGCTCGAAAGCCCCGCCGGCACCTGAACGCCGAACCAGTCGGCGGGTATGAGGAGATCGTTCTTCGGCCAGTCGATGTCCGTAACCAGGTTAACGCTCATCAGATCACCGTCCTATTGATTTTGTATTTGAACGGACAATCTATATCAGGACGAGTCTAAATTCAACAAAAATCTTCCTAATTGCTATCGGGCGGGTCCAGATCCTGCTTTAGCTTCGTCAATACCTCAACGGACTGTGAGGCATATTTGTTTATCCACCGGTCGTATATTTCGCGTATAGGCACGACGTCAAGATAGTTCCAGCGGTACCTGCCCTCTTTCTTTACAATTATTAACCCTGCTCTTTCCAGCACTCCAAGATGCTGCATTACCGTACATCGGTCGAGTTCATTGAATTGATCACAGATACAGCCCGTTGTCTTAGGCTCGTCTTTCAGCAGATCAAGTATTTGTCGCCGCCTGGCGTCAGAAAGCGCCTTAAATATCCGATCGTGGGACTCCTCTCTTGACATGTTATAAAAATATAACATATAATTCACGATCGAACAAATGAAATGCCAGAATTTGGAGAGCATTAACTGGAGAAAATTCGGAGCAAGCCGGACAAGGTGAACAAAGCAGGACACCTTGGATCGGTGTATTTATGCAAAACAAGGAGTAAAACCATGGAGCTGAAATTCAACGTACAAACGCGGATACTCAAACCGGTCGCCGAAGTATTCGATGCGGTTTACAATCCAGACAAGTTAAGCGGCTATTTTACAACCGGCGGTGCGAGTGCTCCGCTCGACGAGGGAACGACTGTCCAGTGGGCCTTTGCCGACAATCCGGGAGATGAAAAGCATACTTTCCCGGTAACCGTTACAAAAGTAATTCCTAATGAGCTGATCGTTCTTGGCTGGGAAGGAGCGAAGGGCTTGCAGACGCGCGTCGAAATGAACTTCGAGGCCAGCGGCGACGATACGATCGTCCGGATCGAAGAAACCGGCTGGCGCGAAACTCAGAAAGATCTCGAGAGTTCATATGGCAACTGCATGGGCTGGTCGCAAATGGTGTCGGCACTTAAAGCATTCACTGAATACGGCATCAATCTTCGCAAAGGAGCCTATACCGGTTTATACAGCGCCAAGGAAAAGCACGACTCGGCAAATGCGCGTTAAAGCGGAAAAATCCGGGCCTGATCGATCTGGCACGATCAGGCCCGGAGTCTTATTACTGATCTCAAGATCCTTTCTTTTTCGGATTCGCCACCGGCAGGACCTTCTTGTCTTGCCAGATCTTCTGAACCCCATTGTCGACCTGAGGTTCTTCGAGCAATTTCTTGCCCTGAGCCAGCGTCCAGCGCTCAAACCATGAGATGCCTGAATTACCTGCGAAACTCTCAGGCGTTTTGTATGCTCCATCCGATTGTGCCTCGTCCATTGCTACAAAAGAGTATCCCCGTTTCTTGATCATCCCGAATAGATCGTTGGCTGAATCCGCGACCAGGCGGCTCGGAGTAAGTACCATCGTCTGCGGAATGTCGCGGCCAAACATTTCCTGTGAATACGCCTCGTAATGCGTAAACATCTTTGTCATATAGTCCATAAACTCAAGGCGGATCTCTTTCATCAGATTCAGGTCGTTGTCATTTCGCGCCATGTCGTAAGCGTACGAATACATCCATTCGTTATTATCGATCGTGTATTTCACTGACCTTAGTCCGTGGTCCTGCAGCCAGGCCTCGAATCGTTGGTGGTCAGCATCGGTTTTGCCGGTGTTCAGGTATGGATAGCTGTAGTATCGCGGCGTAATGCTCTTTTCGGCGAGTATTGGCTTAAGCACGTCAAGATTCTTTTCAGTGTTATCCGTGTATTCGTCGAACGGAGTGTCATAAAACCCGATGTGCTTGTATCCACCGACGCCGATCTCGAAACCTTCGTCACGCCACATCTTGACGATCTCAGCCCTGACCGGATATGGCTTCTCGCCGTCAGATATCATTGAACCCTCTACGAATCCAATTGCCGGTATCTTAAAAGCCTGAAGTTTATCGACAAGAATGCGGGCCGTAGCGACCGAGTCCTGAGGCGGATTCACTGAACGGTCGACGGGCGGGATCGATACAAATCCGATAGCTATTTTTCTTTCATCCGTCGTGTTCCTGGCGTTGACAAAGGTAGATGTATCAAGCAAAAATACACCTGTTAGAATTGCCGGGATAAGTAAAAATGCCAAGCCTGCCGGCCAAGCGGAAATGGCATTACTTATCTCGGTATTTTTTTGCAGTATCTTCCGAATTCGCAGCATTAAATTACCTCCATTTGCCGCCGTTACTATTGACGGCGGTATATCCTTCGCCGATTGGCGAATCTCCTCTAAATTTGCCAGCGCACTGGCGTAGACGACGCGGGAGTTTTCGAAAACCTCGAGCACAGCGGCATCAGCGGCAAACTCGCGTTCGTGTCTGATCTGTGCAGATATCCACCAAGTACACGGATGATAAAAAAGCACGACCTCGATAACGCTTTGGATCATGTTTACGATCTGGTCGTGACGTCGTATGTGAATAAGTTCATGGGCGATTATGGTTTCCAGCTCGCGCGGGTCCACCTGCAGGAAAAGGCCTGCGGGCAATATGATCAACGGCTTAAGGACCCCGACAGCGATCGGTGTTTCGATAAAATTCGAACGCAGAAACCTGACGGTCTGGTGGACCTTAAGCTTCCTGCAAAGCCCATCAAACGTTTCAGCCCACACCTCCGAGGGCGGCTCTATCTCAAATGTTCGGTATTTGTGAACGCGCCAGAAACCGCTAAAAAGACGCAATGAATAAAGAGCGACACCGAACAGCCAAAGCCCCACGACGATCCTCAAGATTTCCGGAAAATACTTGGACAAGGATAAAAGGTCACCGAAAGAGATTTGAATATTCGCATTTGAAGAGTGATCGGATCTTGGCACGGCAACAGAAGATTCGTAACCACCAGCAAGATCACGTCTTGCATCTGCAATTTGCGTTTGGCTACGCTCTTTAGCGAAATCACGGGTTGTCGACTCTTGTGCCCTCGATACAAAAGTAAATACGGGCGCTAAAAAAGCCAGAAACAGAGCTGAAACCGACAACGCATATCGCAGGTTGGGCGAGGATCTTCTTGTGAGAGCTAGCAACAAAAACAAACCGAGCGAGATAACCCCGATCTGCCAGATCGAATTGAGCAATGTCCAGCCGAGGTTTTCTACCATCTTCGATTCCAAAATGATTTCCCAACTCATTCGTTTTCCGCCCTGGCTTCGGCCTCACTTATCATTCTGCGGATCTCCGCCAATTCCTCACGGCTCGCCGACTTCGTTTCCAAAACGTGCTGAACGAGCTTGGCTGCCGAGCCGCTGAAGACCTTTTCCAGGAGGTCGGAAACGGCGTTCTTTTGCGTTAGCTCCTGTTTCTGGGCCACCCTGTAAATATGAGCTTTGCCCTTCTCATCTCTTGCGACAAGGCCCTTCTGATGCATGATCTGCATCAATTTGAGTACCGTTGTGTAGTGGGTCGCTTTCCGTTTCTCGATCATTTTGACAACGTCGCGAACGGTTGATGGCCCAAGCTCCCAAAGAACACCCAGAATCTCCATTTCCGCCGGTGTCGGCCTGCTTTGCGGCAAGGATCGTCTTCTACGAATCATTTCGTAGGCAAGAATATACGAAGGTCTTCGTAGATGTCAAGTCTTTTCGTTATTTTCGAGATCGGAGCGGAACCGTCCGCTTTTAGACTTCACAATTCTTCTTTGCTAAAGTTTGCTTTAGTGTCTCTGGAAACAGACTTTATCGTTATCGGCAGCGGCGTTGCCGGTTTGCGGGCGTCGATCGAGCTTGCTTCAGGCGGCGCGCGTGTGACGGTGCTGACCAAAGATAAGGCAAACGAAAGCAATACTGAATATGCCCAGGGCGGTGTTGCTGTCGTTCTTTCGGATGATGATAACGCCGAACTTCACGAAGGCGACACCCTTGTCGCCGGTGCGGGTCTCTGTGATCCGGAAGCGGTTGAAACCCTCGTTACCGAGGGGACAAAATACGTCAAACAACTTATCGATTGGGGCACCGAATTCGACCGCGAAGGCGGCGATCTGGTTTTTACCAAAGAGGCCGCTCATTCACGCAATCGTATCCTTCACGCTCATGGCGATTCGACCGGAGCCGAATTCGTCCGATCCTTGATCGCCCGCGCCAGGGTCGAGCGCTCTATCAATCTCACTCCGTTTGCTAATACTGAAAATCTTTTAGTTTCGGACGGACGCTGTGTCGGTGTGCGGTTTCTCGACCCGATACTTCGAGCACCGCGTGAGATCTTTTCAAAGGCAGTTATCATGTGTACCGGCGGCGCCGGACAGCTTTACCTGCACACGACCAATCCGCCGGTTGCGACGGGTGACGGGATGGCGATGGCTTATTTTGCCGGAGCGGAAATGGCGGATATGGAATTCATCCAGTTTCACCCGACGGCATTGAGCCTCGAGAATGCCCCGCGTTTTCTGCTTTCGGAAGCAATGCGTGGCGAAGGCGGCCAGCTCAAAAACAAATATGGCGAGCGGTTCATGCCAAACTACGATGAGCGTGCCGAACTTGCCCCGCGTGACATCGTTTCTCGCTCGATCGTAGCCGAGATGCGCCGAACGGGAACTAGAAATGTCTTTCTTGACATGACGGCGCTTGATGAAGAATTTCTAAAACATCGCTTTCCGAAGATATACGAAACCTGCGCGGCGTATGGCTTGAATATCGCAAAGGATATGCTTCCCGTGTCGCCCGCTTCGCATTACTGCATGGGCGGGATCCGTACCGATCTTTGGGGGCGAAGCACCCTTCCCGGCCTTTATGCGGCGGGCGAGGTGACGTGTACCGGCGTGCATGGAGCAAACCGTCTGGCTTCGAATTCTTTGCTCGAAGGATTGGTGTTTGGAGCAAGAGCGGGCAAGGCTGCTTTGGAAAATTCCAAATTCCAAATTCCAAATTCCAAACCTCAGGAGATCTCCCCGAAATCCGGACTCCGGAATTTGGAACTTTCAATTTCGACCGCCGTTCGTAAACGAGTCAAGCGATTAATGTGGGAACGCGTAGGCATTCTCCGTGACAGGGAGTCGCTCCAGCGGGCTTTGAGTGAACTAAAACAGATCGCCGCGAGCAATCTGAGCACTTCGTCGCGAAATTTCGTCACGCTCGCCACGCTTATCGCAACCGGGGCTCTTTGGCGCGAAGAATCCCGCGGTGGGCATTTCCGAACCGATTTTCCAGAGCAGCACGAAGAATGGCAGTTTCACTCCATTCAGAAACTTAATTCGGAAATATCGTCGGCACCGGTGATGAACTTTGACAGCCGCGTGAATGTGTAATAAAAGTTATTCGTCACGAGCTCTTTCATCCGGAATCGTTCATCGATAAGCAATGGAATATTCGGCCACTACCTTGAACCTGGCGTCGATAGTATCGCATCATGCTCGCCTGGCCCCGCACAAAGAGGCGATCGTGTGGAACGACGTCCGGTTAACCTACGGCGAACTGGATAAATTGTCGAACCGGGTCGCTAACGCGCTGGTAGAAATGGGAATTGGGCATGGCGACAAGGTAGCACTTAATTGCCCGAATCTTCCTTTTTTCCCTGTCGTATATTACGGAATAATGAAAGCGGGCGCAGTGGTCGTACCGCTCTGTGTTTTGTTCACGCCGCGCGAGATCATCTACCATCTTCGCGATTCAGAGGCGAAGGCCGTGTTAGTTTTTGAAGGCACGCCTGAGCTTCCGACGGGTGTTTCCACTAAAGCCGCTTTCGACGAGGTCGAAACCTGCGAACACTTGATCGTAATGACCAAAGACCTGATGTCTCCCAGCCCTTTTCCCGGTCATAAAACGCTGACACAGATCACCTACGACAGATCCGAAGAGTTTGACACCTATCCAACCAAACCGGAAGACACGTGCGCGATCCTTTACACCTCGGGTACGACCGGTCAGCCAAAGGGAGCAGAATTGACGCATTTTAATTTATGGTCGAATGTTGTGACCGGATGGGGGATTCATCTGCCTGTGCTTGACTTCACCGACGGAGAGCAAAAAACAGTTCTTGTCACGCTGCCGCTCTTCCACACAACAGGACAGACCGTCCAGATGAACACAAATCTTTATGGCGGCAATCGCGTCGTGCTGCTCCCGCGGTTCGAACCGAAGTCCACGCTTGACGCAATGCTTAGGGAAAAGGTGAATTTCTGGGTCGGCGTTCCGACCATGTATTGGGCACTGCTAGAGTATGTCGATCAGACCGGCTATGACATTTCCCGCATTGCTGACACGATGAATGTCTGCACGTCCGGCGGTGCTCCGATGCCGGTAGAGGTGATGAAGGCTTTCGAAGAGAAGTTCAAGGTCCGCGTAATGGAAGGGTACGGACTATCCGAAACTTCGCCGCTCGCGACATTTAATCATTTCGAAAAGCCGTCGAAACCAGGGACGGTAGGCCAGGCCATCTTTGGAGTGGATGTCAGATGCGTCGACGACGACGACAGGGAAGTGCCGCGCGGGACGCGAGGTGAAGTGGTGATCCGCGGGACTAACGTGATGAAAGGCTATTACAAGCGGCCGGAGGCCACCGAAAAGGCATTTACCAACGGCTGGTTTCACACCGGCGACATCGGCACAATGGACGACGAAGGTTATTTGTCGATCGTCGACCGCATGAAAGATATGATCCTCCGGGGCGGTTATAATATTTATCCCCGCGAGCTTGAAGAAGTGATCATTACGCACCCTGCGATCTCCCTTTGCGCTGTTATCGGCGTCCCGGATGACCGTATGGGCGAGGAGGTAAAGGCGTATCTGGTATTAAAGCAAGGTGCGGAGTTGACCATCCAAGAATTTATTGCCTGGTGCAAAACGCAATTTGCCGCGAATAAATATCCGCGGTATGTGGAGATTCGCGATAGCCTGCCGATCGGCGGTACTGGTAAAATATTCAAACGGGCACTTCGTGAAGAGCTCGCGAAGAGTTGAGTTTTACACGGTTTGCGGTCATTGCAATTTGGCGTGAAACGCATATTTTGATCGATTGAATTATGTTTCACGCGAAGTTAGGTGCTCTCCTGTTGTTCGTCCTCGCCGCGCTGTCGTCCTGCTTTTCAGCCAAACCGGAACGCTTTGTCATCGCCGGCAGCAAGAGCTACGAATCGTCCCTCTTTCGTCAACATTGTGCTATTTGTCACGGGCCTGAAGGCGAAGGCAAAATGCTGGATGACGGAAAACAGGTCCCGAGCCTTCGCACCGGCGAATTCAAGTTCAAGACCGAAGACGAGATATATAACCAGATCGCCAATGGCGGCAACGGTATGACGCCCTTCCGCGGCCAGCTAACCGAACGCGAACTCCGCATGATGAGCTCTTTCGTTCACGACCAATTGCGTAAACAATAGACCGCCAACCGAAGATCGCCGTTAGCCGATCGCGTATCTGCTGAAAATACAGTACATATCGTCGCTGCAGCCGATTTAACGTTCGTCCGAAACGGCTGCTTTCGGCGTTTTTTCACGTGAATTTAACCATTTGTTAGTTAACTTTGGTCTTTTGTTAGTTACTTTTGGTCTTTTGTTAATTGCTTTTGGTCTTTTGTTAATTACTTTTGGTCTTTTGTTAATTACTTTTGGTCTCTTGTTAGTTACTTTTGGCTCTTTGTTAATTACTTTTGGCTCTTTGTCAGTTACTTTTGGCTTTTTGTCAGTTACTTTTGGCTCTTTGTCAGTTACTTTTTGCTCTTTGTTAGTTAACTTTGGCCCTTTGTTAAGTGAATTCAGGAGTTTTTCACGTAAATCTGGAGGTTTTTCAGGCGAATTTTCCGTACGTTCAATAAACGGGTGCAAACATTTTCTTTTCCAGCACGATCAGTTTCAAAATCCGTCACGGCACATTCACGCATTTATGGTTAAATTATTCTTATGAAAGTTTTGATCACGGGAGCGAGTGGGTTGATCGGGAGGGCCCTTCAGAAGTCCTTTAAGGAAAAAGGCTATGAAATGCTGCTCGCTTCGCGAAAAGAGGCAACAGATGCCGGGCATGTTCAATGGGACGCGGAAACGGGGTTTGCCGAACCGGAAAAGCTCGAGGGGATCGATGCGGTTGTGCATCTCGCCGGCGAGAATGTCAGCGGACTTCGCTGGACCGATGAAAAGAAACAGGCGATCCACGACAGCCGCGTTCTCGGTACACGAAGCGTTGTCGCGGCGATCTCAAAGCTAAAGACGAAGCCGAAGGTATTCATTTTGTCTGCCGCGATCGGTTTTTACGGCGACCGCGGTGACGAGGAAATGACGGAAACCAGTGCTGCGGGTGATACGTTTCTTGCCGAAGTCTCAAAGGATTGGGAGGCCGAGGGTCGGAGGGCCGAAGATTCGGGCGTTCGTACGGTTTTGCTTCGCACGGGAATTGTTCTTTCAAAAGACGGTGGTGCTCTTGGGACAATGCTCACGCCATTCAAATTCGGCGTCGGCGGCGTGGTTGGCAGCGGGAAACAATGGATGAGCTGGATATCGCTTGACGATCAAATTCGTGTGATCAACTTTGCGATAGAAAACGAGAATGTCCGCGGAGCGATAAACGCGGTCAGCCCAAATCCCGTTACAAATCAAGAATTTACAAAGACGCTCGGCGACGCTCTCTATCGGCCTACAATTCTGCCGCTCCCGGAATTCGCGGTCAGCATGGTCTTCGGTGAAATGGGCGATGCTTTGCTTCTGGCCAGCACTCGTGTTCTACCAAAACGCCTCGAAGACGCCGGTTTTGAATTCAAATATCCTGAACTAAAACCGGCGATCGAGCACGCGGTCAAGTAGGACGCAGGCATCGGAGCAATAGCCCGAGGCCGTTCCGCTTTTAGTGTTTATAGAGATCTCCGTTCAGATACTTTAGTCCTGAATCGACAACGACCGTCACGATCTTCTTTCCGGGTCCGATAATCCTTGCTCGCTGGATTGCCGCCCAAACATTTGCCCCGGATGTAGTTCCGCCGAATATTCCTTCCATCCTGGCCAATTTTCTTGCTGTCTCCATCGCATCCTGATCCGATACGGCGATTACCTCATCTGCCAGATCCAGCCTGCATATCGCGGGTACAAAGCCTGTACCGATCCCTTCTAATTTATGCGTACCGGAAATATCGCCGCCCGAAAGCGCTCGAACATTCAATGGTTCGATCGCGGTGCAGCGGATGTTTGGTATTTCCTCTTTAAGGACCTCTGAATTTCCGGAGAAACATCCGCCTGTCCCGACTCCCATTATGAATTCATCGATGTTCTTCCCGAGACCGCCGATGATCTCTCTGGCCATTGAGTGATACGCGTTCCGGTTGTCGACATTGTTGAACTGGTCCGTCCAGAAAGTATTCGGTTTCGTGCTCAGCTCTTTGGCTCTCGCAACCATCGAATCAATAAGCTTTGCGGTTATCTTGCCGCCTTCGCTCGGGAATAATTCAAGCTCGGCTCCGAATGCCCGCATAGTCTGCAGCTTTTCTTCCGCAAAGGCGTCCGATGAAACGAAGAATGCACGATACCCCTTGGTTGCACAGACCATTGCGAGGGAACTCCCCGTACTTCCGCCGGTATAGTCCATAACCGTGCCGCCGGGTTTGAGTTCACCTCTCTTTTCAGCCCCTTCGACCATCGAGAGCGCCATCCTGTCCTTCATGCTCCCGGTTGGATTTGCGCCCTCGTACTTTACGTATATTTCGGCACAACCCGGTTCAGACAGTCGATCCAGTTTTATTAATGGTGTATTTCCTATTACTTGCATTTTCGACGTTAACAAAGCCGCGTGAACGCAGCTTCGCTGCTCCTCCCTTGTTCTATTTGTGTTCTGTGTTTTCCAATCTAGTTTAAGACCTTTTTTACGAACTATTTCAGCCTGAATAACAGCGGCCGGCTCGGGCTTGCGTCCGATTCGAACGGGGCGATCTGTAGATTCAGCAAATACTCCCCGTCCTCGACAACGTCCGGCACATAGATCAACTCGGTGATCGTACTATTCCGCCGCGTACCCGCGTTTACCTCGAAGCTTCCTTGCTCAACATTCCAAAAGATATGGTGGTTGGCAACTTTGCCTTCGTCGAATAATCGATCGATCGAAGGCAGATCAACAAGCAAGTGCTTGAAGCCGCATTCGACAATGTATTCCATCGCCTCGGGGGTAAAATAGGGCGGGATCTCATCTCCATACTGCCGCGTTAGTTTACTTTCCTCATTTGGCAGCGTTCGAACGACCAACGCGGAATGAGATGTTGGTTTTCCGTGCGGTAACAATTCACTCTCGATCAATTGGCGCGTTATCACGAGATCTTTGTTGGCCGATCCTTCCGCTTCCACCGGTTTGACCGAAACCAGCACCGAGGGAATGAATGCATCAAGCAAGCAATCCCTCACGGATATCCGTTCATTCGTAATGTGCCCGACGCATTCAGTGTGTGTACCGTTGCAATGCGGGATTATTGTGTACGCTTCGAAATTGCAACTCCCGCCGCGGCGTGTATCGCCAACGAGATCGCCGGATTGACAGGCTTTCGCGCTAGCCGGCTCGACACCGTAAGCATTCGGCTGCGGCCCGTTGAAATTCAACGGAATGGAAATATCGATCGGCGATGATTCATCAAACTCGAATTCACTGCCATTCAACTGGATCTTCATTCTTCACTAAATCTACCCTAAAGCGATTTGGTTTGTCACAAACAAGACGGACGAAACGTCTATGTTTTAGAATCGAAATATGACGTCATCGGTAGATACCGAGAAGATCGAGCTTTTTGACGCGCACAGACCGCGGCTTTTCGGCATAGCTTATAGAATGCTCGGCACGCGTGACGATGCCGAGGACATATTGCAGGAGACGTATCTGCGCTTTCACTCGGCGGACCTGTCCGAGATCGAGAATTCTGAAGCATGGCTCGTAACCGTCGCAACGCGCCTGTCGATCGATCGGCTCCGCAAAGCATCGGTACAGCGCGAAACGTATATCGGTCCGTGGCTTCCGGAACCGTTGATCATCGATTCTGCAATGTCCCCGGAAATGCAGGCGGAAACAGCCTCGAACGTGTCGCTCGCATTCATGGTTTTGCTCGAACGGCTTTCACCACTTGAACGCGCGATCTTCCTTCTTCACGACGTTTTTGATTTTGCGCACGCGGAGATCGCCAGAGTGGTTGCGAAAAGCGAAACCGCGGTGCGCCAGATCGTTTCGCGCGCACGCACCAGGGTTCGCAGCGAGCGGGCTCGTTTTGAAGGGGATAACGCTTCCCGTTCCGATCTGATCAGAAAATTTATGGCTGCTTCATATGCCGGTGATGAACAAACGTTGATGTCGATCTTTGCGGACGATGTTGCCCTCACTTCGGATGGCGGCGGCAAAGTGAATGCAGCTCGACGAACAGTGTACGGCAACAAGCGGTTGACACGACTTTACACGATCACAACATCAAAATACCGGGAACGTCTGCATGCCGAACTTGTCACTATAAATGGCGAGCCGGGCGTCGTCGAATTTGCGGACGGTGAAGTGTTTGCGGCCACCACATTCTTAGTATCGGACAGTAAGATAACCGCGATCTATCGCGTAATGAATCCGGACAAGCTCAAGGCAGTCATTCCATCGAAAAAAAAGTGTGACCGCCTGTCACAAAGTTGAACCCCTGTTCGTCTTTGTTTATGAAAGCCGGAAAACGGCTTGAGATCATAAGCGGAGAAATATTATGGAATCAAGAATAGATCTTACAACGAAAGGACAGGGAGCACTCACGGCAATTCTCGGTTTGGCCAAATACCTTGCAAAGTCAACGGTCGAACAGAAACTTCTTCATTTGATCGAGCTTAGAGCTTCACAGATAAACGGCTGCGCGTTTTGTATCGACATGCATTCAAAAGACCTGCGTCACGAAGGAGATACCGAGCAGCGCTTGTATCTGCTGGACGCCTGGCGCGAGTCGCCATTCTATACAGATCGGGAAAGGGCTGCCCTCGCGTGGACAGAGGCCTTAACCCTTATAACGGAGGGACACGTTCCAGATGAAGTTTTTGACGAGGCAAGAAAACAGTTCAGCGAAGAGGAGCTGATCGACCTGACATTGGCGATCTGTGCCATAAACAGTTGGACCCGCCTGAATATAGCCTTCCGAACGCCCGTCGGAATGTATCAACCAGGACAATTTGCAGCAATCGCAAGCTGATAGGCGCGACTTCGCGGGCGCGGAGCCTGCGGTTTATAATTTAAGAACTCGAACAAAAGGAGGTTGAGTTTATCAATGGAACAGAGAATTGCTTACGAAAAAGGCGGCGACGCGCTCAAGGCGATGTACGGCCTGGAACTATATTTAGCAAAGTCTTCGATCGAGAGAAAGCTTCTTCATCTGATCAAATTCCGTGTTTCACAGATCAATGGCTGTGCGTATTGTCTCGATATGCATTCGAAAGATCTGCGTCACGAGGGTGAGACGGAGCAAAGGCTTTACACGCTGGACGCCTGGCGCGAAACACCCTTTTTCACGGATCGCGAACGCGCCGCTCTAGCGTGGGCCGAAGCCGTTACACTTATTACCGAAGGGCACGTCCCGGATGCGCTTTACGAGGAAACCCGCAAACATTTTAACGAGCAGGAATTGATCGATCTGACGCTTGCGGTGACGACCATTAACAGTTGGAACCGTATCAGCATCGCATTTCGCACGACACCGGGTACATATCAACCGCCCGCATTGTCATCAACAGCGAAATGAACCTACCATTGGCGTCGACAAGAGGGAAACAATTTATGCCAGGGTTTGGCGGGACGACGATCCCGCGAAACCCTGGCTTATTTCAGAAGTAATTTATTCAAATGAGATTAGAGCCGATCGAACATCCGTCAAATGTACTTTTGAGAATAGCCGGGTGGATAACCAAAAGGCAGTTTGGAAAAGTGATAACGCCGCTAAAGGTTATCTACTCGCGTAAACTCCCGCTGCTGTTTATTGCCAACAAGATCTACCAGTTTCAGGAAAAGTCCGTATCGTTAGAGCCCAGCTTAAGGTTTTTGATAACGACTCTGGTTTCGAGGCTTAACGGTTGTCAGTTCTGCAACGATATTTCATTGGCACAGACAGTGCAAAGAAAGCTCGGCTCAGAGAAGTTTTTTGCATTAGGTGATGAAATTGATACCAACGGCCCTGCTTTTACGCCAAAAGAAAAAGCGGTTATCAATTTTGTCAACGAATATTTTGAGAAAAGAAGTATTTCCGACGAGACATTCAACAAACTACGCGAGTATTTCGATGAAAATCAGATCATCGAAATTGTAGCGATAAATGCGTGTGAGCATTATTTTAATGCCCTCGCGATTCCGCTCGGCATCGAATCTGATAGCTTGCGACAGTTAGCCCTAAAGGAAGCTTAGCGGTGGATTTCTGCGTTTAACCGATACTTCTGACTTTTGTCATCACATCGTCAAGAAGGAGTTCGCGCACGTCCTGAGCAGTCGCGCATATTTCCATTAGCAATTTGTCCTGAGCGTTTCCTTTTTCTTTCGCAACTGCATACGGCATGTCCTCTCGAAATGTGACCATTGAGTATTTTGAGAAATAATCAGGATAAAGCTGCTCGAGCCTGGTTTCTAATTCTCGTTTTCTGACAAACACAGGATCGGCGACGGCATCGCGCATTTCGTAGAAGTTCTCTTCGGCCATGTCCGCGATAGCATCCGTATTGATCTTGCGAAGCCGGCCGTATTCCTCGTAAACAGTTTCCCAATCGGTACCATGTTTTTCGATCAATTGATCTAACACGCGGACATCCTCGAAGGCGCAATTCATTCCCTGTCCATAAAACGGTACAACCGCATGAGCTGAGTCACCAAGAAGCAAAAACTTGCCATCGACGTTCCATGGCCAGCATTTTATCGTTCCCAATAAGCCAGTCGGGTTCGACGCGAAATCCGCGGCGAGTGTTGGCATCAGCTCGATCGCATCGGAGAATTCGCGCTCAAAGAATTCAAGAAGCGACTTTGCATTCGTGAGCTGATCGATAGCACCGTGACCCAGAAAAAGCGTGCAGGTAAAGCTTCCATCCGAATTCGGCAGGGCGATCATCATGAACTTGTGGCGCGGCCAGATATGCAAGGCATTCTTCTCGATCAGAAAATTCCCGATCGATCCGGCGGGAATTTGAAGCTCTTTGTATCCATGCTCCAGGAAGACGGATGAGACCGAGAAGTCAGGCATTTGAGTTTCCATCGCCTGTCGTACCGCCGACCCGGCCCCGTCGGTCGCGATCAGAGTATCGCCCCGGATCGTCCGGCCGCTTTCAAACACAACCTCACCGGTCGTGCAATCGAGATCGGTGCATTGCTCGTTAAACACAAACTGCACACCGGGATACTTCTCAGCTTCGTTTATAAGTGCGATGTTCAGTCCTGAGCGCGAAACCGAGTTGATAGATTCGCCCGCTCGGCCCGAATACGGCAGTAGGCGTGTTTCTCCTTCGAGCGAATGGATCATCCGACCGTACATCGGCACGGCCTCGGCGAGCATGTATTTGTCCATCCCGACTTCGCGAAGGGCGGCTATTCCACGATTCGATAAGGCTAGATTGATCGAACGTCCCCCAACAACTCGCTCTTTACGCATGTCGCCGCGCGCTTCGAAAACATCAACCTGAATCCCGCGCTTGGCGAGATAGATCGCGAGCAAGGAGCCAGCCAAACCGGCACCGATGATAATTATTTTCTGACTCACTCTAGTTCTTGGACTTTGGCGGTCGCGTGATCTCTACCTTCTGCCCGACCTCGACAACCATGAGATCTTCACCCAGCTCTACGGGACCCGAATAAATTTTGCGAACGGACAATAGCAGATCTTCTTCAGTCGCACTTGGAGGAACTATATGTGAAAAAACGGCCATCTTTGGGGTTGTTTTGTTTAAGACTTCACCCGCTTCGCCCGGTTTGGTGTGGTGACTCTGAATACTTTTTATCCTTTCTTCCGGATATTCGGCACGTTTAAGAGCCTCGGGTGAAACTATCTCGTGGATCAGCAAATCAACACCCTTTGCATACCTGATCAGATTCTCGGACGGTCGCGTGTCGCCCGACAATACGACTGACCGACCCGCGTAGTCGATTCGGTAGCCGAAAGCTGGCTTGATCACGCCATGATCAACCTCAAATGCCGTTACCTTGAGACCGTGTTTTTCATAAACAACACCTTCAATAATATCTTTTGCGTCCACGATGATGCCATCGGGCGAAGAGCGGTCGTCGTAAAGCCGTATCTTGATGTCGAAGTCGAAGGCCTGTTCAAGATACGACATCATCTTCATGGTCCCTTTTGGGCCCCAGACCTTAAGTGGTGTGTCGCGTCTGCCGTTGACCCAGCCGGTCAACCAGAAATCGGGAAATCCTACCACATGATCGGAATGCAGATGGGTAAGAAATACGCCGAGAACATCTTTTTGCTTAACCTTGATCTGGGTCAGACGCTGGAGAGCTCCTCGGCCGACATCGAAAATAAGCTTCTGTTCACCAGCCTCTACCAAAATGCTTGGCCCGAAACGATTCATTACGGGTGCCGGCGCTCCTGTTCCGAGCAGTGTCACCTTGATCGTTTGAGCCTGAAGGCAAACATTCCCGAGGGCGATGGTGCAAACCAAAACGACCAGGAGTTTGGACCCGGTATTAATTCTCATATTGACCTCGGCGGAAACAGGTGTTTCTTTTTTTTTGGTCAGATCAAAATAATTTTCGTGGTATTTCAGCAAACGAAAACACGCTCGTAAACGACCCATAAAGCGGCACGGGGAGTGCCGTGCATCACGTCCCCCGTTTTTTCCGATCAATTATTCGACATACCCGGTCCGCTAAGTTTTTCTATCCTAACAGCCGTAACCTTAAATTCAGGCGCTTGGGTAAATCGGTCTCCGGTAGGGCCAGTCACGTAATTAAGGAACACACTCGGATCGTGAAATGTCGCGAAAAGCTCTCCCGACTTAACATTATCGCTGACCTCAACGGGTAAAATGGCTTCGCCATAACGACTTTTCATTTTTACCAACTCACCGTCAACGATTTCCAGTAGTTTCGAATCCTGTTTTGAAACGACAACCACGTCAGTTGGTCGCAGCTCATTGTTAGGTGTACGCATGGTCATTGTTCCGGCGTTGAACTGATACAAAGTTCGGCCGGTTGTCAAAAGAAAGGGGAATTCAGGTATCACAGTTTCCTTCGTCGGACGATATTTTATCCGGCGCAGCGCCGCTGTTACACCATTAGAAAATTCCGTCTCATGCAGAATCTCAGTTCCAGGATGGTTGATATCCGGGCAGGGCCATTGTAATCCACCGGTTTCGATCCGCTCATAAGTGATCCCGTATCCGGCCGGCCAAACCGCGCGAACCTCGTCCCAGACCTCTTCGGCTGTATCGAAACGAAAATCGTCGGCGGATCCCATTGCTGCGGCGAGGTCGCAGATTATCTTAAGATCGGACCGCGAATTGCCGCGAGGTTCGACAGCCTTCCGGATTCGCTGGACTCGCCGTTCGCCATTCATAAACGTACCGTCTTTTTCATAAGACGACGTCGCCGGTAGGAACACGTGCCCAAATCGTTTGGCGGTTTCATTCATAAAGAAATCCTGAATAATAACAAGCTCCATGTTGGCAAATGCTTTCGCCGTTTGGTGAGCGTTTGCATTAGACAAAAAGACGTCATAACCGATCGCCCACAGAGCCTTGAGCTTTCCATCGCGGGCGGCATCGATCATCTGGATTTGATTAAACCCTGGCGCGGCCGGGATTTTGGCTTTCCAGACGCTTTCGAATAGTTCGCGTCCCGTTTCGATCGGGACCGAGCCAGTTAAGATTCCGGGGTCACATCCCATATGCGCTGATCCCTGCACATTGTTCTGGCCTCGGAGAGGATTGACGCCGGAGCCGGGTTTGCCGATGTTCCCGGTAAGCAAGGCAAGATTTACAATGCACATAACGCCCTCGGTGCCTTGCAAATGCTCGGTCATACCCAAACCATGCATCGTCATCGATGGTTTTTCACGCGCATAGATCCGCGCCGCCCTTCGGATCAGTTCTGCGTCCACGCCACACTCCCCGGCTACCGTTTCGGGTGAATAACCCCCAACAAATTCGCGAAACTCCTCGAACTCCGTTACCCGTTCCTTTATGAAATCAGCATCCGCCAGGCCCTCGCCTATGATCGCGTTGGCCAAAGCATTGAATAGCAAAATGTTGGTTCCCGGACGAAGCTGTAGATGAACGTCAGCCCATTTCGTAAGTTCGGTTTTGCGCGGGTCGATGATTATGAGTTTCGCACCGCGTTTCAGGACCGCCTGTTTTATTCGAGCACCTGGAATAGGGTGATTCTCGGTTGGATTGGCTCCGCACAACATGATCGTTGATGCTCGCTCGATATCGTCAAATGAATTTGTCATCGCGCCGGTGCCGATCATGATCTTCATGGCTGCGGCCGAGGGTGTGTGACAGACGCGCGCGCAGCAATCTACATTATTCGTGCCCAAAACGACACGCGTAAACTTTTGCGTAAGATAGTTCTCCTCATTCGTTGCGCGGGCGGAACCAAGGACTCCGATGCTTTCCACACCATTTGTCTCGGCGATCGACTTTAGTCGCTCTGCCGTAAAGGCGATGGCTGCTTCCCAGCTAACCTCCCGCCACTCGCCATTCTCTCGCACCATCGGTTCTATCACACGGTCGCCAGCGTCGATAAAATCAAAGGCATAACGTCCCTTGACACACAAATGACCGTAGTTGACGGGAGCATCCAGAACGGGCCTGACTTGCACGACACGGTCGTCGCGGGTACCGACGTTCATCTCGCATCCCGTTCCGCAATATGGACATGTGGTTCGGGTCCACTTTGTCGGGTATCCGCGTTCTAAAACGGTTTTGTCCTCTAGAGCCCCCGTCGGGCAAGCGTCGGAACAGGCGCCGCACGAAACACACGTACTGTCCCCGAACGCACCAAAGGAATCCGGCATGATATGCGAGTCTTCGCCTCGGCCTAACACGTGCCAGACGAACTGGCCCTGAATGTCAGCACATATTCGAACGCACGCATAGCAATTAATGCAGCGCGACATGTCAACATTGATATAGGTGTGGGATCCATCCGCCACGACGGCGTGATCGCTTTTGAAGTCAATTTCAGTGAGGCCGTACGCCTTGGCGAGGCTGTGAAACGGCTTATCAGGAAACGCGGTAAATGCATCCACCGGATAATTGCCGGCAAGCATACGCAGATTCCATTTGCGGGCATCCTCGACGGTCTTGCTATGTGTTTCGACCTCCATTCCAGACGTTAAGGTGGTGGTACACGATACCACCTCGTGTCCATGGCCCTTGATGTCGACAAGGCACATCCGGCATGCTCCAACCGGATCGAGTCGAGCGTCATTACATAACGTCGGTATCTCAACTCCCATTAAGCTCGCGGCAGCAAGGACCGAAATACGATCGGGAAATTCACCCTCAATTCCGTTGATCTTTGCTCGAATCATTTTTGTCCTCAGTTAACAGGCGACATTGGATCGTCAGGCGGTGAATACCAAATGTTCAGAGGGAAGTAGACATCCACAGAACAATTATACGCCTGCGTCCTGTGACGTACGTTACATCTTCGAGCTAGCTATCGGTAAACGGATGGAAGTGCAGATCGCATCGGTCATTCGGTCACCAAAATGCCGTTTAATATCTCGACAAATTTATAAACGTCGGTGAATGAATTGTACAGCGGAACTGGGGCGACGCGGATGACGTCTGGTTCCCGCCAGTCGGCGGAGACGCCGCAAGACGTTAATTGTTCATACAGCGTTTTGTCACCATCCTTAACGCGGATCGACAGTTGGCAGCCGCGTTGACCAGGATTACGGGGAGTTGCGATCGATACGCGCCCGTCACCTATCCTATCGATCAAGTACTCGAGATAGCCGGTCAACTTCCGCGATTTTTCGACGAGTGCCGGCATTCCGGCTTCAGCAAAAATTTCCAGCGAAGACCGCAAAGCGGCCATCTGAAGGATCGGCGGATTGGATACTTGCCAGCCTTCGGCACCGGTGATCGGGTGAAAATCGGGGCCCATCTGGAAGCGCGTTTTTTTGTCATGGCCCCACCAGCCGGCAAAACGCGGCAAGTCGAACGAATTAGCGTGACGCTCGTGTATAAATGCGCCGGCAACGGCGCCTGGACCTCCGTTCAGGTATTTATAGGAACACCAGGCGGCAAAATCGACGCCCCAATCGTGTAGCTTCAATTCCAGATTTCCTGTAGCATGAGCCAGATCGAATCCGACGATCGCTCCGGCTTTGTGGCCCGCCTCGGTGATCGCCTTCATCTCAAACGCCTGCCCGCTGTAATAATTCACACCTCCAAGCAGCACAAGTGCAATTGAATCTCCTTGCTTCTCAATCGCTTGAATTATGTCTTCCGTGCGAAGGGTCGATTCGCCTTCGCGCGGCACGAGTTCGATTAAGCCGTTCTGAGTTCTAGCTTTAGCTGGCTCGTCGCCGAAGTTTGGCCGACTAAAGTTGGAACTCTGAAAGTGAAACGCGATCTGCGATTTAACCGCATACTGATCTGAGGGGAATGCTCCCTTTTCAATGACGATCTTGTACCGCTGAGGGGTCGGACGATAGAAGGAAACCATCAGAAGATGTAGATTGACGGTCAGCGAATTCATCACCACGGTTTCAACTGGTTTCGCTCCAACGATCGCCGCCATCTTTTCCGTAAGGAATTCGTGGTAGGGCAGCCACGGAGTCTTTGCGTGTAGATGTGCTTCCACGCCAAGGCTTTCCCAGTCTTTAAGTTCCTGATCAACATAGGCCCGGGCTGTTTTTGGCATCAGGCCAAGCGAGTTTCCCGTGAAATAGATCAAATCGCTTCCGTCTGGACCTTTCGGATGAAAGAAGCGCTCGCGAAAACCCGCGAGCGGGTCCGCCGCATCCATTTCCCCAGCAAAATCCGCATCAGTTCCATATTCAATTGATTGCATATAATAGGCTTACTACCGGGAACATTCTCAACTATTGCGAACGTCAACTCAAGACGCCTCGGAGACAAAAAAAGAATGATTTAAATCACATCTTAACAATTTGAATTCGTTGATGATACAAAAGGATATTTGCGTTCGGCCGTTTGCTGTTCGGCAGCCGAACCTGATCACAACACATGCACAATATTGACATCGACATTGTCGACATGGCTTTGGATGTCGTCAAATTCGCCATTAGCCGGATTACCGAGACCGATCCAAAACTCGGCTTTCCAAAAAAAGAAGCCGAGCTGCAAGAGCTTGTCGGCGAAACGATCACCACTAAGGGCATTGGCGGCGAAAAGGCCTTCGCGCTTTTTCGCGATGTATTGCTCAAGTCTAGCGTGTCGATCGATCATCCGCGGCATCTTGCATTTGTACCTGCCTCACCCACGCGGGCTGCGATAATGTTTGATCTTGTCACTTCGGCTTCAAGTATCCACGGGGCATTCTGGATGGAAGGGGCGGGAGGGATCTTCGCCGAGAATCAGGCAATGAAATGGCTCGTCTCGTTAACGGGTATGCCGCCTCCGGCGTTCGGCGTTTTTACAAGCGGCGGTACCGCAGCGAATCTTTCAGCAATGGTCGCGGCCCGCGAATACTGGCGAAGCCACGATGAACGTAATCAATTGAGGCGAGGGCTTGTACTCACCTCCGATGGTGCGCATTCCTCAATAAAGGCGATGGCAAAGGTGATAGACGCCGATGTCGTGGCGGTGAAAACCGAAGAGCGATTCACAGGGGATCATCTCAAGGAAACAATCGCTGGGCTTTCACCCGCCGATCGCGCGCGCCTTTTTGCCGTGATCGCGACGGGTGGTACGACGAATGCCGGGATCGTCGATGATCTCGATGGAATTGCCGATATCTGCCGCGCGGAAAAAGTTTGGTTCCACGTCGATGCTGCTTATGGCGGCGGAGCCCTGTTGGCTCCATCGGTAAGGCAGCTTTTTGACGGGATCGAAAAAGCTGACAGTGTAACCATCGATCCGCACAAATGGCTCTTCGCTCCCTACGATTGCGGAGCGGTCATTTATCGCGATCCCGAACTGGCAAGAAAAGCCCATGCACAGGAAGGTTCGTATCTCGATATTTTCAAGGGCGAAACGAATGGCTTTAATCCGTGCGAATATCAGATCCAGTTGACCCGGCGGCTCCGCGGGCTTCCGCTCTGGTTCTCACTTGCCATGCACGGGACCGACAGATATTCGAAAGCTGTCGAGGACGGCATTGCCCTCGCTCAACTCGCCGGTCATCTGATCCGCAAAACCGAACATGTTGAACTTGTCCGCGAACCAAGCCTTTCATGCGTGCTGTTTCGACGATTAGGTTGGCAGCCCGACGACTATTGGAACTGGACCTACCGTAATCACAAGGAGGGCTTCGCCTTGGTCGCTCCGACACGCTGGGGTCACGGCGAAAATGCCGAAACCATTGCTCGATTCTGCTTCATCAGTCCCGACACGACCGAGCAGGATATCAAGGATATACTCGGAAGTATGGTGTAAAACCGCGGTTCTAAACATGTGCCTACGTTTGATCAAACCCAGAAAAGGCCCCGAAATAACGTGAATTTAGCGACAAGACTGAAATGATTTGAACGATTTCTCTTATCAATAAGGTTGCGAAAACCAAGGGAGATCTTTTATGAAAAAACTTAGTCTTATATTCTCAATTTTAATTTCAGCATTTATTTTCTCGGCAGTATCAGCAAGCGCTCAGAACGTCAATAAAATAGACGCTAAAGTCCCGTTTGCATTTGATTTTGGTTCGAAGACGTATGTTGCCGGCAACTATACTCTTCGCATTTCGGAGACTAACCTTGCAGGCGAGGTGGTAATCGCTCTCGGTGATGAAAATGGTCATGTTCTCGACCGCAGATTCGCCACAAAAGTGAATGGCATCGCGGACGACGCGTCACGATTGTCATTTGGAAGAAATGACGGGCAGCGCTTTTTAAGTAGCATTGCCTTGCGTGAAGCTACTTACACCCTTGCACCGTCGGAAAGTAGTGCACCGGTTACCACTACTAAGAATCGCAAAGCCCATGGGAAAGCGAAGGACAAAACCAGCTAGGATCCATCCGGCGAGTGTGAAAAATAGCAAACAGCGGCGGATACAAATAGTATCGCCGCTGTTTTGTTTCGTAGGTTCTCGAATTCGACGGATCGAGAACTAAAACGCGAATGACTCCTTCTCGAGATCGAGCCAGTTTAGGGCGGTTCCGTGCAGCAGCATAGCTTTTATCTCGGTGTCGTAAGGCATTGATTCGATTAGTTTTCCGGGCACGGCCTCGCCAAGTGGAAATGGATAATCAGACCCGAGGGCTACCTGATTGGGCCCGACCAGTTCGACCAAAAAATCCAATCTTGAAGCGTCGTGAACGAGCGAATCGAAATAAATTTTGTTCAAATACTTTCTCGGGTTGTGCGGGTTATCCGCGGCGCACAGATCGGGCCGTGCATTAAACCCATGTTCGATGCGTCCGAGTGTTGCCGGAAACGAGCCTCCGCCGTGAGCAAGACAAATTCGAAGCTCCGGCAGTTTTTCGAGCGTCCCGGAAAATATTAGCGAACAGATCGCGCGTGATACTTCCGCCGGCATTCCGACCAGCCAGGGCAGCCAGTATTTCTGCATATCTTTTTCGCCCATCATGTCCCATGGATGAACAAAGACAGCCATGCCAAGAGTTTCGCAAGCCGCGAAGAAATCGAAGAACTGCGGCTCGCCCAAATTAAGTTGATTTATGTTTGTCCCTATCTGAACGCCCGCCAGCCCAATTTCTTTACATCTTTCAAGCTCCTTGACCGCAAGGCGTGTGTCCTGCATCGGCACTGTTCCGAGGCCGACAAATCTGAGCGGAAATTCGCTGATAGTGTCGGCAATTCCGTCATTGAGAAATTGAGCTATCTCGGCTCCGTCCGCCGGTTTTGTCCAATAGCTGAACATCACCGGAACAGTGGAAAGTACCTGGACATTAACACCGCACTTATCAATCTCTTCGATTCGCCGCACGGGGTTCCAACAATTTTCCGCGATCTCACGGAAAAAATGTCCATCGTCCCTGAGCATTCGCGCACAACCGGGCGCGACGTGCCCAAGCTGTATAAATCCGCCGTACCCGAATTTATCTATCCATTTAGGAATGTTTCTCGGAAGTATATGTGTGTGGATGTCGATTTTGAACATTAGAGGTGTGCAAGATATCTCTCTTTCGACAACTGCATAAACCTCTGGTCCCAGTATCGATCGCCGTCTTTGAAATAGTTCTTCTGGATCCCGAAGGTTTCAAAGCCGAGCTTTTCGTAGAGCTTCCCGGCAGATGAGTTACTCGCTACGGCGGAAAGTTCCAGCGATTCGATCCCGTCCAAGGCAAACGCGATTTCGATCACTTCCTGAAGCAGTGATTCGCCGATCCTCTGTCCGCGATGGTCCGGGTCGACGTACATATGCACGATTTCGCCGCGGTGACGGGTTTTCTTTCGATCACGCCTGCTAAGCCCAGCGATTCCTATCAACTCACCGCTTGCGTAGGCCCCATACATAAAGTGGTCGGGTGACTCTTCCCGAATGTAGTTCTCGAACGGCAAAACGGCGATCGCAGATTCATCCTCGTAACGCGAGCCAAAGTTGTCGGGAAACCTTCTCAAGCATTCGAGGCGAATTCGTCGATATTCCAATTCATCGCCAGGGATTAGCCTGCGACATTCGATCTGCATAATTCCTGACAAAAACCTAAAACCTCAACCAATCACCTTTGGCGGCTCCATAACGGTACCGCAGTTATTACATGTTCGCAGATCTTCCGACCCGTAAAACTTTTTGAAGACGCCTTGAAACTGCGTAGTGATGTCTTCGAGCATGAAATATTCTTCGTAAAGCTTATTATTACAACGTTCACAAAACCAGAGCAGTCCGTCTTTCTCGTCGCTGCGGCGTTTTCGCTCGATCACCATGCCGATCGTATTCGCTCCGCGAATTGGATTATGCGGAACCCGCGGGGGCAGAAGAAACATCTCGCCTTCGCGGATGGGAATATCGACGGCCTTTCCGTCGTCCTGAATTTTTACTGTGATATCGCCCTCTAGTTGGTAGAAAAACTCTTCACCTTCGTCCCAATGGTAATCCTTGCGCGAATTGGGCCCGCCAACAACCATCACAATAAAATCTTCCGCGTCATAAACACATTGATTCCCGACCGGCGGCTTTAACAAATGCCGGTGCTCGTCGATCCATGTTTGAAAATTAAACGGCCGCGAGATCATTTCAAGCCTCGTCTACCTAAATTTCGATCAAACCCAAACTGATCTTGATCGAAGCGTCCGCCCGTTTTAGCGTTATGTCACGGACCTTGCCTATTTTCTTGACCAGCCGTCTGCGGTCGATCGAACGGATCTGGTTCAACAAAACTACAGAGTCATGTTTAAGTCCCGCCTCTCCCGACTGGATCAATACTTCGGTCGGGTATAACTTGTCATCATATTTCGACGAAATCGCAGCTACTATCGTGATCGGGCTATGCTGGTTCGCAATATCGTTTTGAACTATGAGCGCGGGCCGTGTTTTTTTGATCTCGGAACCGATGGTCGGATCGAAATTGACAAGATAAACTTCGCCGCGTCTTGGCGAGGTCACTTTTGCCATAATTCTTCCTCGATCGCAAACCAGTCCTCCGACATCGCGAGATCGCGGTCGCTCCGACTGATCGCTCCAGCCTTAAGGCGTTCACGCAGGGTTTCACGGCGCATATCGTGGACATGTTTTCTGATAGCGGTATCAATAAAGGTGCTTCGAGTTCCTTTGCCTGCAACGGTATCTAAAAGGGCGATCGTATCCTCCGGCAAGGTGATATTTATCCGAACATGCTCTCTTTTCTTCATCTATTTATGATACACACGATTAATACACACCGTCAATACTCAGAGGCCTCATGGCTCAAATCTATCTCGAACAAACTCAAACTTATTCCATCGTAATGTTTCGGCATTTTATCTGAAGGCTCCGGGGTTGTTTCGCCTAAATATTTGAAACCGCAATCTTTATAGTAGTCTATCAATTTCCGGTTATCGCCCCAGGTATCCATTCGAACGTAGCGAAGTTGATTTTCATTTGCGTGCATCTTCGCCCAATCGGTTATAGAGCGGACATATCCGCGCCCGCGAAAATCCGGATTGGTCACGATTCGATGGATGTACATTGCGGATTTGTGGCTGTCTTCGCCCCAGATCACCGGATCAGCATAGGTGACAGAGTAAATACACGCGATCTGCCCGTCTTCGACAATTTTCCAAAGACGGTGTTCTTCGATCTCCTTGTTCACGAATTCGGCATCGAACCCGAGCCACGTCTTGTCAAAAACGGTTTTCTGAAACGCGATCGCTTTGTCGTACAGTTCAAAGACCGTTTCAATATCCTCCGCAACTACGTTCTCGAACTTCATGCGGTCACATTTCAGCCAGCGTTTTGACCGTTCGCCAATTCCGCGCGGTTGAGGCAACCTTCAGCTTCTTGTCGATAAAGCCTTTGCCGACAGCACTGTCCAGGATGTGTATCTTCAAAAGACAAAGTACGTGATGATCGATCACCGCAAAGGCCTCGCTGTCGTTCCCCTGCGCAAAAAGCATCGCCTTCTTTTCCTCGGGCAACTCATCCTCAAGGAAAAAGACATGCATGTTCTTGTCGTTGTCGAACTGCCCTTCGAACGGATTGTTTTTTACCAGATCGACGAGCACAGACATTGGCCGCACCATCACAGAGATATCGAAACCGAAATCCATTTGGATCGCATCGTGGATCTTTTTCGCGAGCTTCTTCTCGTCTGCCTTTCCGGTCTCGAATACAAGATTTCCGCTGTTGATATAACTCTGCACGTTCTTATACCCAAGTGCCGTGAGCGATGCTCGTAGAGCCTCCATCTTGATCATGTTGTTGCCGCCGACATTTATGCCGCGCAAAAGTGCAACGTACTTCATTCGAGGTGTTTTCCCATTCTGATGCAGTCGATACTGATCCCTTCCCCGACCGGTATCTCGACGCGTTCATCCCCCGAATAACCGCACGCCGAGTAAAGCGGAACGCCGGGAAGCGTAGACATCATCTCAGCCGAGCGGAAGCCGAGCGACGTTGCCTCATCTTCACATGCACGCAGGATCGCTTTGCCGATACCTTTTCTTGCAGCATCGGGGTGAATGAAAAATGCTCGGATCTTTGCCGCATCTATTTTCGGATCGAGCGGTTCCGAATTGCGGCTTTCCTCGTAGCGGCTTGCGCCATAAAGGGTCTTTCGCTTGCTCCAGCCGCCGCAGCCGACGATCTTTCCCTCGATCTCTGCGATAAAATAGGTGCCGTCTTCGATTAACTCGCGGTCCACACCGAAAACCGATCTTACCGAGAGCTCGATCTGCCGCGAATCGTAGTATCCCTGACTCAATCCGCGGACTGATTCCGCGATCAACACGGACATCTCGTCAATGTCATCAACGGTTGCTTTTCGAAGTACGAAAGTCATTTAACCTATCCTCGCGATCACCTTCAACTCTATCGCTATTTGTGTCGGCAGGGCATTTACCTCCACGGTCGTCCTGCAGGGAAGGTTTCCAGCGAAATATTCAGCGTACAGGCGATTGTATACCGCAAAATCATCCTTCATGTTTGTGAGAAAGACCGTCACATCGACGATATTTTCCCACGACGAACCTGCGTCCTCAAGAATGTAACGTACATTCTGAAACACCGAGCGGCATTGAACTTCAATGTCGTAGGAAAGGATCTCGCCGCTTTCATTTAGTTCAACACCGGGTATCTTCTTCGTTCCGCGCTCGCGGGGGCCCACGCCGGACAAGAACAAAAGATCGCCGACCCGCCTCGCATGCGGGTAATGCCCGACCGGTTCGGGCGCCCTCGAAGAGTTAATGGTCTCGTACTTCACGAAAAAGTATTATCGGCAGAAACCGCTTCCAAGTCTATCCCGCCATTGCCACTGAATTAAATTGAATACCATCAGGGCATTTGATAGATTTCTAAATACACATTTCCTATTGGCATCGTGGAAAACGAAGACGGGTCTGTTGAATCCGGCGCCGTGAAACGGGAGAATTGAGAATTGGGAATAATATTCCCCGTTGTGGGCATCTATTGATTGAGGGACCAGTCCCGGAAGTTTTTTTGAGGGAATTATGAAAATGTCATTTTTGCTAAAGATCATATTAATTTTTTCGATAGGCGCAGCGGCGGCTTGCAGCGTCGCGAAAAGTTCGCCTAATGTTGCTGATTTGCGAGATCTCACTCCTGCCGCTACACCTGCGAATGGGCCTACCGAGCCAAAAGGACTTCAAAAAGCAGTGTTTGCCGGCGGATGTTTTTGGGGTGTCGATGCAGTTTTCAAACACGTAAAAGGTGTGACCGGCGTCAAATCAGGCTATTCCGGTGGGACAAAAGACACGGCAGACTACGAAACGGTAAGTACAGGCAAGACAGGACATGCGGAATCGGTTGAAGTAACGTTCGATCCTGCGAAGGTTACTTACCAGCAGCTTCTGACGGTTTTCTTTTCTGTTGCGCATGATCCGACTGAGTTGAACTACCAGGGCCCGGATCATGGTACTCAGTACCGTTCGGCAATCTTTTACGCGGATGACGATCAGAAAAAGATCGCCGAGGCTTTCATCGACGCCATCAATAAATCCAAGGTGTTCTCGACACCGGTCGTTACCCAGGTCGCTCCGCTTAAGGCCTTTTATCCGGCTGAGGACTATCACCAGAACTATCTGGCGCTGCACCCGGACGACGCGTATATCGTATACAACGACATACCAAAAGTTGCCGCGCTGAAACAAAAGTTCCCTGATCTATATTCGGACAAGTAGTAAAGTTCTTTGATCGTTCAGCAACAGAAAGGTCCGGCGGACGAGAGTCTTCCGGACCTTTCTTCTTAAAAAAAGGAGTTTTTCTATAGAAATATTCGTTTTTTCTATAGAAATGTTGAGTTTTTCTATAGAAATATTGGCTTTTTCTATAGAAACATTGAGTTTTTCTATAAGAATATTGAGTTTTTCTATAGAAATAATGAGTTTTTCTATAGAAATATTGGTTTTTTTTATAAAAATATTGAGTTTTTCTATAGAAATCTTCACTTTTTCTATAGTTTTTCTCGTTTTTTCTATAGAAAAAATGACTTTTTTTAGTGTTTTTGTCTTACTTTCTGGTGTTTATTTGGACTTCTCGGCCCAGATCTGGACCAGGTTGACCAACGTTTCGGTCGTCTTTTCCAGGCCTTTACGTGAATTCCATTCAAGCTTGCCGTGGAAATTATGTCCGCCGGTAAATAGATTCGGTGTCGGAAGGCCTCTCGCAGTCAGATTCGAGCCATCAGTACCTCCGCGGATCGGACGCAGCTCCGATGGTACGCCCGCGCGTTTTGCAGCCTCGATCGCATAATCAGTGAGCTGAGGGTAATTCTTCAGGACCTCTTTCATATTGAGATAACCAAGCACGCTGTTGTATTCGATCTTGGCGTTCGGATATTTTTTCTGCGTTCTCGCGATGAGCTTCTTGATCGCCGCTTCCTGCACGGTAAGGCCCGCGATATCGAACTCACGAAGAAGAATTTTCACTGTCGATGTTTCAATATCAAGCGAGCCGACATAGGGATGAATGAAACCAACGCGGCCTTCCGTGGTTTCCGGTCGATTCTTTACCTTGCCCGGAAACTGCGACAAGAAATCGCCCGCCGGGTACATCGAATTCACCAATATTCCTTTCGCAGTTCCCGGATGTGTCGACTTACCACGAAACGTCACTGTTGCGGTACGTGCCGACCAAGTCTCGTTCGAAATATCGCCAAGCTGCTCGCCATCCACTGTATACGCGAACTTCGCACCCCACTTCTCGATCTCGAACTTATCGATGCCGCCGCCTACCTCCTCGTCGGGCGTAAATGCAATCGCGATATTACCGTGCTTCAGCTGCGGATTCTGCTTGAGGATATCGATCATCGTCATGATTTCGGCACAGCCGGATTTGTCGTCCGAACCAAGCAGCGTTGTCCCGTCAGCCGTGATGATGTCGTCACCGGTCATATTTTTCAGATCGGGGTTTTTCTCGACGGAGATGATCTGCGTTTTGTCGTTGGGCAACACGATGTCGCCACCCTGATAATTCTTATGAATAATGGCATTCACGTTCGCCCCCGAGACCGCCGGCGACGTATCCATGTGTGCCATAAACCCGATCGTCGGCACCTTTGAATTGTCAGCAAGATTCCCCGGTATAATGGCGTAAACGATCCCGTACTCACTGATGCGCACATCCTTTGCACCGAGAGCTGTCAGCTCCTTCTCGAGCAGTCGCGCCAGATCAAGCTGCTTCTTCGTGCTCGGCGGTGCAGGCTGATCCTCAGCCGACTGTGTGTCGATCTTCACATAACGAAGAAACCGCTCCATAGCCGATTCGGTCGCGGGCTTTATCTGAGCCGCAGCCGCAGTGACAGATATCAACACAAATAAGAATCCCAAGAATGATTTCATTCAAATACTCCTGCTTTGAGATATTGAGAGAGGTAAACCTTGACTAATGATGCTTTTTATATAGGTCCGCGATGCCATAAGTTACGCCGGCGACCACTCCGGTACGCGGAGCTTCCGGTGTTAATCCAATACGCAGGCCGCCGTCAGATCTTTATACAAACGTTCTTTTCTTCCGTAAAAAACTTCAATGCTTCGAAGCCGCCTTCGCGGCCGATGCCGCTGTCTTTCATTCCGCCGAAAGGAGTTCGCAGATCGCGAAGGAGCCAACAGTTTACCCAAACGACGCCGGATTCGATTCCGGCGGCGACCCGATGCGCCCGCGATAAGTTCTCGGTCCAAATAGTCGCAGACAGGCCATAGCGCGTGCTGTTCGCGTAACGCAACACCTCTTCTTCAGTTTCGAACGGCATGATCGTGACGACCGGACCGAAGATCTCTTCCTGATTTGTTCGACAGTCGTGCGGAAGGCCTTCGATCACGGTGGGTTCGATAAACCACCCGTTCGAACAACGCCCATCGACCGCGACCGCATTGCCGCCGGTCAAAATACGTCCGCCCTCCTTCTTTGCGAGTTCGATATACGACATTATCTTTTCAAAATGCTGCTTCGAGACGATCGCGCCGACATCGGTGTCAGCTTCTAAAGGATCACCAACCTTCAAAGCGGAAACCTGCGAGATAAAGTCTTTTTTGAACCGGTCATACAAAGATCGTTCGACAAATATCCGCGAGCCGCACAGACAGATCTCGCCTTGATTTGAGAATGAAGACCGGATCGTTGTCGCCAGCATCTCTTCGTAATTGCAATCGGCGAAAATGATATTCGGATTCTTGCCGCCAAGCTCGAGCGAAAGCTTTTTGAACATCGGAGCAGCAGTACGAGCGATCTCTTCGCCCGTTTTTGTTCCGCCTGTGAATGAGATCGCTTTTACATCACGATGGGCAACGATTGCCGCACCGACCTTTGGACCGAGCCCATGCACAATATTCAAAACGCCCGCCGGCAATCCCCCCTCGATGCATAATTTTGAAAGCATGAACGCGGTCATCGGCGTGATCTCACTCGGCTTCGCGACAACGGTGCATCCCGCTGCTATTGCCGGTGCTATCTTCCACGTGAACAAATAAAGCGGCAGATTCCATGGGCTGATACAGCCGACGACACCAAGGGGCTGACGCAATGTATAGTTGATGGCCTGTCCGGCAGTGTAGTGCGATTCATTCGATAGATGCATCGCGGCCGTCGCATAGAATTTGAAATTCGCGACCGCCCTCGGTATATCGACCGATCGTGCCAGCGAAACGGGCTTGCCGTTGTCTACGCTCTCCGCCTCAGCCAGCAGTTCCAGATCGCGTTCGATCAACCCGACGATCCGCATCATCACATCGTGCCGCTCTTCCGCCGAAACCGATGACCATGCCAGAAATGCTGTCTTTGCCGCCTCGACTGCAAGATTTACATCACGGTCATCCGAATCGGCAATACGTGAATAGACCTTGCCGGTCGACGGATCGAAATTATCGAGATATTCGCCTGATGCAGGCTTCACCAACCCGCCACCGATATAGTTTTCGATCTGGTTCATCTCAGAGAATTCGCGAAGTCCGCGACAAAGGGAATCCGTGTCAGCAAGTTGCCAATAAGACGCCGAATGTTTAGCTTTAACGTGCCTACTGGCCGCCGAAAGTAAAGAAGTCAGCCGGAAATTCTCTGATAAGGCGATATTCCTCGATCCTTAAATTCCAATCCCGCTCGGCGGTTCCATTTGTTCCATCGAAAAGCACGGAAATAGAATATTTATGGGGTAACATCAGGCTGAGATCGGAGCGGATGTCATCGAAATCTTCAGTAAGGGTAAAACTATTATTCGCGAGATCAGCATTCCAGTTACCTACCCCACCACCTGATCGGAGTGGCGAGGTTGGCTCAACGTCAATCCCACCCCTTTCGGGTTCCTTCTGTCTATAAACGGTGCGGACATTGACCTTTTCCCCAAAGATGCCGATGCGTTCCATCGGGTAGTCGTCGGAATTGAATTTCGAAAAGAAAGCGAGGCTAGACCCGTCCGAGGCAAGTACGGCGCGTCCCGGTATCTGCCGTTCCGGAATATGCATGACAAACTCACACCCGGCTATAGCCATCAGGTTTCTAGATTGAGTCAACAACTTGGCCGCGCCCAAGGATGCAACATCCTTGGCAATTATTTCCTCCGGCGTCAATTTTTGCGCCTGGCCATCCAATGTACCGGCCACGATCAGAAGCGACAAGAGAAGACTTTTTCTCAAAAATGCTTTCAAAAACATGACTTACGTTTCACCGCGATCTTGCCCCTAACTTTATCGGTGGTATGTTAACTCTGTCGTTAAAAAGACCTATCCGCTCCATCGGATAGTCGATAGCACTAAACTTTGTAAAAAATGCAAGATCTGCACCATTTGACGCGAGAACCGCCCGGCCAGGGACTTTCTGTTCTGGCCTATGTGTCACAAATTCACACCCGCCTATTGCCATAAGGTTCCTCGACTCCGCAATCATCTCCTTTTTACCGATGGAGGCGACGTGCTTAGCGAAGATCTCTTCCGGAGCCAATTTGTCCTGAGCCGAAACGACGACCGAAAAGGTGAATAAAAAAAGGGAAAGAAATGCCTGAACTCCAAGTATTCGTAGTTGCATACTGCCTCCGATTAACGCAAGTTAAAGTTAGTCTGATCGAGTAAATTACATCGAGCATGGGCGCGACCAAATGTCTTGAAGAAATCTTGAACGCAAAGATCGAACAGCGAGACAATGTTATCACTATTTCAGTCGCTTGAACGGAGAAAAACTTGATGATTCTACTACTATTTTCAGGCTGAGAGCGAAATCCCAACGCACAGGCAATTCCCCTGACGCAAAAATATGACAGACGAATATCTTCTGAAAACAGCGACTTCCGACGATGTGGAAGGGATACGAGAACTCTATTTCGCGGTTGCGATAGTTGCGGGGGGCCTTGCCCGAACGGCCGCCGAGATCTCGCTTGATTATGTCGAGCAATTCGTTAGCAAGTCAGTCGAAAACGGCCTCATTGTTATAGCTCGCGACAATAATTCGGGCGAGGTTATTGGTGAGATACACGCCTATGCCATCGGACCCAAGGTGTTTTCACACGTCCTTGGCGAACTCACCATAGCTGTTCATCCCGAAAGACAAGGAATTGGAATCGGAAAGGCGATATTCACAGAATTCATGCGCCGGGTAAAAGAAGATCGCCCGGATATCTTGCGGGTCGAACTTATTGCGCGAGAAAGCAATCGAAAGGCGATCGAGTTTTATAAAAAACTCGGTTTTTTGATCGAAGGCAGGTTTGCGTCGAGGATCCAGAGCGTTGGTGGTGGTTTTGAGGATGATATTCCCATGGCATGGACGCGCCGCCCGAAATAGGCCATTCCCATCGCCCGAGTTTAACGATATCGCTGCTAACGGCTCCGCGCATACGAGAATATCCGAAGGTTATTCTCCAACCAGGTCATTCTTCAAGCCCCACAATAGAGGCGGTCGGAGCCGCAACTCCTATTTTCGAAAGCGTTCGCGAACGAGAGGGGACATAAACCCGAAGTCCTCATAAATCCTCCTTTTCATAGTTCCGTTTAAGGGCGAAATGTTTTTCAGTAATTGCCTTACCTAATGGACGGCGCAGAGCGGCGCACTAATCAATCGTAAATTAGCGAATGCGACCCAAAACGCGGGACTGATTTTAGAATCGATTCATTAGTCGGACTTCGTCTTCTGAAAATCCTACACAAGTAAAGTTAGTTTATACATGGAGAAATAAAGCATGAGATTCATGGCAACGATGTTTTCGACACAAACCAAGACAAAGGTTTTTAGGTTCGGCTATACGATCGACAATAGCGGCCGGCCAGCTTGGAAATCAGACGGCATAAAGAAGGATTTCGATTTTAAGAGGATAATCTCGGAAAGTATCTTCGACGAGGATCGAAATAAATTCAAGAATATTGTCGTATTGATGGAGATCTCGACGAACGGCGGGATCGCCCAGTTGCTCGGAAACAAGGGAACAACATTTTTTGAATTAAACCTGATGGCGCAACCAGACAATGGTAGTATGAGCAGCCCCCCGACCGCCAAGTTTAGTAAAGTCACGCTGACCGATGCGTCAATCACGTTTCTGCCAGGCGACACCACGCCTTGTCAGCAGCTTTATTTTTCTTTTGAAAAGGGAAGTGCCTCGTGGGACGGAGAATAGCAGACGAAGAACTCCTGCAAGCAAATAAAACACAAGAACATTAATGAGATTTTGATAGATCTGGATTCTTCAAAGAGGTTAAGTGGGCCGTCCAAGACAGGGCGGCCCTATTTATTTGGTCTATGTGAATATGAAACATTTTGTCGGCCGCGTCTTATCGAGATGAAAGGTGATTTTGAGCGGGGCTAACATGCGAAATCGTGAATTTCAGATAGGGAAGGAAGGGCATTGTTAACTTGGTTGGGGCCCCTTACGTGACCGCCCGAACCTTCTCAGTTTGCGACATGAATTTGAGAATATAGGCAACATTGGAGGAAGCCATGGTACAAACGAATACTCCGACCATACAGATAGTGGCGCCGACGATCGACGTAAGTGGCAAAGTCATTTACCAACCCGGGCCTTGGGGAAGCAAATATCCCGCGCGAAAGATCAGCGTTACCCTAACGATGACCGATCCCATGGGTGTTTCGACCTTTCTTAGCAACAGCCTAGGCAATGATAATGGAGAGTTCAAAATTGCCAGCCCGTTTATTCAGTCGGCATTTGCAAGGATAACCCTGGAAATTACCGACGACTTTACCGGTGAGAAGGACAGTCTCCTACTATATCCCGGCCTCGTAGGTCCAAATTCCGGCCATCAAAAGATCGGCGAGGTCGTCTTTCCATTCAAACCAGAGCATCCTGAACTTGCGTGGATAAACTCTGCCAGTTTTACCGACACAAAAAGCCTTGCAAAGAAGCTCAGTTCGCTTCTCGGATCCCCTTCATATCCATTGTCTATTGATCTACTAAGTGAGTGGCGTGGAACGGTTCCCAGAATTCCAGTAGAGGATCCTACCGCTGGCGACGTCCTCAGCCGCATTACCGGGGCAAATGGACATACTTTTAAGCAACCACTGCCGCTCAAAACTCCGGCAGATGTGCTCGCCCAAAACAGGGCAAACGCCCGAATCTTGAAGGCGAGTTCGCAAAGATTTGAGAGGCCGGTGCCGATCCTCACGCCTGCGCAAAAATTGCTCCGGATGTTAGCCTGGTCGGACTTCGCGAAGGATCTGCCTGATCGGATTGTGAAGGAGATCTATGGGCATGGCATCATGTCGGGTAAACCCCCGGGTACGGTGGCTTCGATCAGTGCCATACTCGAACGACTGTCGCAGGTGACCATACAGGATCTGGAAACCGGGACGTTATTGAAACGACTGGGGGTGGCTTTGCAAAGGGCTGCCAAGAATTCGTTTCACTTTGAAACTGTGATGGAGGAGGCCGCGGCAGACATGGCATCGGCCTGCGTCTTGATCTTTCTGGCCGGCTTGGTAGCAAAAGACCACGTTCGTCCTAAGACGACGTTCAACTACTGGTACAATTTCCCGGCTGCCAACGGCATTACGGAGAATCGCCCGTATGTGAGAGCGAGTATCACCATAACCAAATAAGGAGTTCAAACGAGGGAAATTTTGGAGGGCGGCGAAGCTCTCACAAAATCAAACCTTCGCGAACGTCAGGCCTGTTTGACCTTGATATTTGCCGCCGCGATCGGAGTATGACACGGCGCAGTCTTCGTCAGATTCGAAAAACAGGATCTGTCCTATGCCTTCGTTAACGTAAACACGTAGCGGGAGGTTTGCGAGATTCGCGATCTCGACTACCAACCTTCCGGTCCAGCCAGCTTCGAGCGGGGTCGTGTTAACCAACAATCCGGCCCGGGCGTAGGTCGATTTCCCCAAAGCAACACCCGTCACGTTTCGTGGCATTTTGAACGTTTCGACAGTTACGCCCAACCCATAATGATGCGGGGGTAGAAGGTAATATTTCGCCCCGTCTTCCGCATCATGGAGCTCGGGCTCGATCAGCGAATATTGCTCGTCAAAACGTTTCGGATCGATCTCCTTTGCATGGACCGATGAAAAAATTCGAAAGCCGTCATCCGCTAGTCTCATATCGTAGCCGTAGCTGGATGCACCCGCGGATATGATCCGATTGCCATTCGACTCCCGTACAAGCTCCGGCAGAAACGGCGTGATCATACCTTGCTCATCAGCCATTCGCCGCAGCCAGATATCGGATTTAATTGTCATAAGTTTCGCGGGTTCTATTCCTTCCCGAGCTTTATCAGCCTAAGCGTCCCGTTGCCTACAGTGAATTTCATCGACACACCGCCACTACCTGCGTTCGCCGATATCAATTTGTCTGTCAAGGGGACTTTGCGGTCGCGCGGCCTCAGACCGTCGAGGCCGTTTTCGATTGAACCTGTTTTGACGATCGTCGCATCGAGCTCCGCACTCAGATTTACCGGCAAGTGCACCGACATTGTGCCGGATGAAAGCGCTACGTCGATCGCATTTCCGCGCCAACTTCGGTTCGGCATGGTTACATCGATCGTTCCCGTGCCGAATGTTCCGTTTAGCCCGCCGCCGACCAACGAAATTTTCGCGTCAGTCGATAGATAATTTATGTGTATTGCTCCTTCAACCCCGATGACCGACAAATCACCCTTGCCGCCGTCTATCTGCAGATCGCAGTAACGCGGCACCTTTATTACGTAATCGATCTTGTAGGGAAGTCCGATCAGATTCTTCGGCAGTTTTCTTAATGCTTTCGGCAGGGATTTTTTGTCATTCAACCCGATGCTTGTTATCGAGACCCGGCTCGCTGATTCGTCAACGACATATCCTGTCACCTCCGCCAGTTTTGCCAGGTCACTTTCAGTAACGGCTTGCACCTCTACCTCGGCTGAAATCTCGATCTCATTCTTTGATCTGGCTTCAACACGTATCGATCCTAACGGAGCCCCTTTGATCTCGATCGTTCCGCCAGCACTGAAATCGAATTTGTCGGTCTTGTAAGTCGTGCGCTTCAACAATTGCTGTTGGCCGAGGACGACGAAGGTTCCAAAGCTCAGCATCAGCACGACAAGACCGCTTCTGACAAGGATTAGAGTTTTCATTTTGCTGGTGAAAAGGAGAGGTCGACTTAATCTTAGTTCTTCGGATGAAGCGTCGTCAAACTTTCGTTCACTTACCGGCGGATGAATGCGATGCTCCCGCGTTGGTTCGTCACGCTAAGAGTGGCGCTGCCTTCGCCAAATCTGCCTATAACGCGACGCCCGTCACCGACGTAATTCAGGCTGGTGTTAGTGAAGGATCCAAGGGAGATGTCACGAGTCGATGGAGCGGTTGCGACAAGTTTGAACGAGGAATTGAAGGGGATCCGAATATTAATGTTACCCTTCATTGACGAGAATCTGTAATTCCCGCCATCTTGTATCTCGCCGTCGAAAAAAATGTCGCCGGTTACATTTTCAGCGGCAACGCTGCTGGCACCTATATTGGTCAGCGTTATGTCGCCTTCGAGCGAGATGTGAGCCCTGACCAACCCGCTGCTTACGTTGCTGACACTGAGATTTCCTATCTTGGTTTCGATGTCCACCATGGCATTGAAGGGAACGCGGATCTGAAAGTTCACATTGCCTACTTCGCCGCGGCCTTGATTGTCACGAACCAGGTTAATGAAGATCGTGCCATCGCGCTCTTCTGGCTGAATGTTCGCCGTAGGAGATTCCATTGACGCGACGATACTGATCTGGTTTCGGTTCCAGCCCTCGACGATCACCGTCCCCGAACGATTCGTCAACGTAAGCCGCACGTTTCGGCTAGCGTCAAAATTGCGCGAAAATCTCTTCTGCGCCGACGCAGTCTCAACTGCCAATCCAAAGAAAAAAACTACGCTCAACAAAAGAAGAATCGTAGTCTTAGTGGCTGACACTTTATTTCGTCCCCAATAGGGCTTGCAGATCATTGCCAAAAAACCTAATCCATTTGATCCTCTCACTTCGTTTTTGAGAGGGCCCGCCTCGTGGCGGGTAGTCGTAAAACCAGATATTATAAGTCCGAAAACTCCCGTAACAAATTCATCTTTTCCGTCATCGCCGAATCAAGCATTTCTCCTGACAGGTCGTCCTGCGGATCTTTTTGGAGGATCAGCGTGTATTCGTTAACGGCCTGATCGATCGTGCTCAGATTGCGGTCGAACGCATCGCGCATATTCTTATCCCACTGCTCACGCCGCGACTGGACGCGGTCGTTCCAATATGCGATAGCTGCCTGCTGTTGACGGATCCGCCGTTCGCGGGCCTGTTGCGGGGTTTCCATCAGGCCAAGCTTACCGGCGATCTTTTCAAAGGTCGTCTGCGTGCTGGCTGACCGCGTTGTGAAATCGTCCGCTTCCGGTTGTGTATAATTCTTAATTCCGACGATCGTCAGCAGCGAACTGATAATCGCGATCCCAGCAAATCCCGTAACCATCTGCGAGAATGTGAGTTGCCAGAGGCGTCGCCTCGGCGGTTCGGCTGCCGGTACCTCCGGTCTGATCTCACTTTCGATCAGATTATTGATCCTGCACCATAATGCCTGAGAGTTCGGTGGAAGAAGATCCGCCGTTTCTTCCAGATGTGAAGCGTCTACGATCGCCGCAAAATCTTCACAGATTGCGGCGCAATCCACGCAGATGGCTAGATGTGCCCGGACTTCGCACGCCTTGATTTCCTCAAGGTCACTGTCCATAAAGGCACTCAAAAGCTGGCTGCAATCTTCGCAATTCATACTTCAAGATCGATCTTAGGTTAGGGAGTCCGTGCCGGTTAGGAATAACAAAGAGACGTATCCAACGCACCCGTCGAAAGGCTTTTCGCAATCCACTCGCTGGGACAAAACTTCAAAACCCATCGCCTTTCTTAGCCCGTCCACCGGCCGTTGATCCGCGGCCCTCGTTCACTGTTTACATAGATTAGTTAGGGTAACAATAAGTTGCCTTCCAGCACAAGTTTTTCCCGCGTCCCCAACGGCCAACCTTGGTGCCAGAGGCGCAACTTCATCAAACAAACCTGGAGAACTCCGTGTTGGTGAAATGTGGTCCTCGACCCGTTGTTAGCCGTTTGTCTTTGCAAGAAGGCCGCGAAGCTTTAGCCGGGCCTTGTGAAGCTGCGATTTCGAAGTGCCGACCGATATGCCAAGCATTCGAGCCACTTCCTCGTGCTCAAAGCCCTCGACGTCGTGCAATACGAACACATTCTTGTAACCGGTCGGGAGTTCGGTAATCGCCTTTTTGAGGGCTATCCGATCCACAACCGGCATTCTATTCGGATTCGCGGTACCGTGAACGGTTTGTTCAGGCATTTCGCCCGATTCCGACGTTTTTTCGTTTTTTACACTCCGCCGACGAAAATGCATTAGCACCTGATTGATCGTCAGGCGGTGGAGCCAAGTGGAAAACGCAGAATCGCCGCGAAAGCTGCCGACCTTACGGAAAAGCTGGATGAAAACTTCCTGCGTGAGATCCTCGGCCTCCGTCTGGCTTCCGGTCATTCTCAGTGTAAGGCTGTAGGTACGCCTATGATACCGCTGGTATATTATCTCGAACGCACCAAGGCTGCCTTCCGCCGCTAATCGGCACAGGTCGATATCAGTGGCCGTTTCGTCGAAGACAGGAGTGGGCCTTGCCGGCAAAACCTTAGTTGCTGGGGATTGAAATAGAGGCAGTTCGCCAGCCTCTTCAAATCCAAAAGCGATCTCGGCTTCGATCGCCGCGGTATTTGAGTCCATCTTAACTCCCTTGAACCTGCTGGATTTTAATACTTCTTCGGTGGCTATGATGAGTACCTCCCGGGCCTGGTTGCTTGTACTAGACCGAAATTCTAACGTTTTATCAATGAAAGGTAAAGAGAAACTTCCTCATCTTTCATCGCCCGCTGCGTAAACAATTACAAAGGTCCGGCCGATCTGAGATTCGCGGTTCAGCAGCCCTCTGCAGGTTCCAACTGAATCCTGGTTAATACATTAAGACATTTCTGGGCAAATTCTTTCCAAAGCCTTTCGCGGTTGTGATTCATACCGGTATATTTTCGTTGAAAATACTGCGAGAAATTGAAGATTGAATTCTTGGCCGACCGAAAAAAAGTATTGACACCCGTGTACGATTCGGCTAGTATAATGACACTGAACGCGTTTTGGTAAAAAAGGAAGCAAATGATGTTTGTTTCCAGCTTGTGGGTCGCCTCTTGTAAAATCCGACGTGGAAAGTAGCTTCAGGAATTACGATCAACAAGAACACTCATGAGAGTCTCGTCGGCGCAATGCTCTTGACTCGATAAAGAGTAGAAATAAAGATGACATAAGGCCTGTTGCCTGCATGCGACAGGCCTTTCTTTTTATTAGACGAACCACATAGCTATTTTTGCGATTATCCTCAGAAAGTGATTCGCCGCACAGTACTTAGTAAAAGGTCTTGCCAAAGTAAACCGACCTGTTGTAGAATCCGGACTACGAAATTGGTAAATCGCGGCCTCCCCGGCTGCGATGAGCTCCTTCGGGAGCCGAGGCCGACCGGTGTGGGAGACGGTCGGCCTTTTTATTGCTCACCAAGCCTGCGTTGCAATTGAGGTCGACAGCGCCATGGCGACTCCGGTGAATTCATAGCATCCAATCCGGAGTTCCGCGAGCTTCCTTTCTAAATAGCAGGACAAAATTCTCTCCCGTACGTTTCGCTCCGGCTCTAATCGGCTTTCCGTACAATGTTCGGTCCCCCTGCTCGACGAATTGACCTGTAGACTCGACGCCGGGAAGCCCGGTCCTGCGTTCGAGCCTCGCATAATAAAGCGTTCCGGTGTTGAAATGTATCCCTTTCGCTAGTTTTTGCCGGACCTGCTCAATGCAGCATTGGCGTTCATAGTCGGCTATTAACCGCCAATTGCCCGCTTTGCCGGGTTCGATGTAAAGATCGTAATTTGCCGGATCGCCTCCTGCAGACCAGAACCTGACCTGTACAAAGCCACGGCGTTTCTTGATCCAGTGGTTCCACAAAAAATCGCGAACGATCCCGATCTTTGCGTCACGTTTCTGCTGTTCATCATCGACGTGGAACTCGAAGACCTTTCCGTCGTCATACTTGCTCAAATCGCGGACGAGCGGACGCGGAGACTGGCCGAACGAGACGATTGTCCCAAGGACAGCCATAAAGAATAAGAAAAAGATCGTTTTGGAACGCCTTGTCATAAAAGGTAATTTACAACATTCGGTTTAGGAGATGTTATTGGTAGGATTTACCACCCCGCGTGCGGACCCGCTGTCGGCTCCCCGCTGGCATGCTTGAATTTTGAAGTGTTTTTTCCAATCTTGCTTAAAAGGGCGGAGAGGCCGTAAGGCCGCGGGAAGTTTAAAATGGGTTTTTTTCAAGTTCCAGATGATCGAAAGCTTTTCCATTCGGCCAGCCAACTTCAAACGTGGCCGGTAACTCCGGCGGGATATCGCCTGTTCGCGAACGGCACCGGGGGCGAAGAAAAGATCGGAATAGGGTTAAATCAAGAAATCGAACTGGCGATTAGACTTGAGGCGCTCGAGGTTTTTTCCCTACTCGAATCATCCAATCTGTCGACAGTAGTTCCCGGAATCGTTGGATCACCACTGGCCAAGCCTGTCCGGATCAAACTGACAGCAAAGAGTGCGGGGACGGCGCACGTATGGGCCAAAGACGATTCAGGAAAAATAATCGCGGGACCGATCACGGTGGTTGTCGGCAAGTTTGAAAATCATGCGAACATGGAAGTCGACCTGATCGCAGAAGTCTGCCAGGGATCGGATTCGTTAAAGATCCATGGGCTTCAACGGATGCTGCACAACAACGACGATAACCCGTTCGATCAGAACGGGCCAAGCAACAAGCACGCAGTATTCGGAAACATGGCGTGTGGGATAGTAGCCAAATTTCGCGGCGAGGAAATATTCGGATTCATGGGAAAGGTCGAATACGACCATCCGTACCACGAGCCGATCTACGGCGAGATAACCGAGCGAAAGCAGGTCAAGTATAAACCGGCAAAGATAGTGAGCTTACAGACGCACATCGGGGCGATGCTGAGAGACCACAAGCCGGTTCGTGTGGGCGTGCTCGACTCTCCCATAGGGATGAAGCCAGTCAATGGGCGGCTCATTGCTTATTTTGCGGGCGGGCATTCAGTTCTGATCGTGGGAGCGAACGCCGCGAATACGCAGTTCCTCTACATTGACCCGTGGGCGGCCGGATCGAAAATGCAATACACGGGAGGTATCGCAGGAAACAAGTTTTCGGAAACGAGCGAATTCATCGGCCTTTTCGATACGGAGGACGATCCAGACCGCAGGCTAAAGGCTACGGATCCCAATAAAAATATTATTCGCCAGTCGATAACGACGGAGGGCACCTTTAATCGCGCAGCGGACAATTATCTCGAGGTCGAGGCCGGCCCGTGGATGCTATAGCAAGGACCGCGGCCGACGTCATTGCCGAGTAACGGCATTTCGGAAATTTTATGTTTCCTGGATCTCGATCCCGATCCAGAATGGCTGCAGTTTCGTCGGCAAAGTAATAATATTGCTTGACATTGGAATCGGTTCCATACTGTAGACTTCGGATCATGGGAGATGACTTGGCGGATCGGGATCATTGGCTGGCCGGTGAATTAGCCACCCAGGCACAGGTAAGTACGGACACTTTGCGGCACTATGAGCGCAAGGGCGTGTTGCCGCGCCCAAAGCGCGGAGCGAACGGATACCGGATGTATCCGAATGGTTCGCTTGAAAGAGTACAGCTTGTCCGGCGGGCTCTGGCGTTCGGCTTTACGCTCGACGAGCTTGCGGGCATCCTGAAGGAACGCGACTCAGGCCGGGTTCCTTGCAAGGAGGTATATAAGCTGGCGGAGGAAAAGCTGACGGATGTGGAAGCACAACTGACGGCTCTGGCCGAACTTCGAGACGAGCTGCGAAAGACGCTTTCGGCGTGGAAGGACCGCCTGTCAAGGACGGCTCCGGGCACTCAGAGCAAGCTGCTCGAAGGCCTGACGGCGAAATCTGCGGGCGAAGGCGGGCGACCCCGATCGGTGAAGACATTCCCCAAATCTAAAATGAAAGGAAGTAGATCATGAAAATCAGACAAATAAATCGGCTCTTGTTATTACCGGCGATCTTTGCCGCGTTTGGCGTGTCGATCTCGGCCCAGCAAAAGCCTGACGCAAACGAGACGGACTGCCCGATGATGAACAAGGCCGACATGAAATCGGATGGAATGCCGGTTTCAAATCATGCGAACCATTACGATTCAGTAATGAAGAACGGCGAAAAGGAAATGGGTTTTTCGCAAACAGCGACGACACACCACTTTTTGATAACGAACGACGGCGGGGCGATTCAGGTGGAGGCCAATGATGCGAAAGACACTGAGAACCGCGACATGATAAGAATGCATCTGGCCGAGATCGCCAAAGAGTTTCAGAAAGGAATATTCACGACGCCGTTTGCCGTACACGGCCAGGTCCCGCCGGGCGTCCCCGCAATGGATGAGCTTAAAGACAACATAAAATACACGTACGAGGAAACCGAGAGGGGGGCTCGTGTACGCATTTCCACTGCCGATCCGAAAGCGCGGGCAGCGATTCATGATTTCCTGAAGTTTCAGATCGAAGAACATCGGACGGGAGATGCCGTAAAGTAGGAGAGGGTCAAATAAGTGACCGGAGAAGGCTTCGCAAGCTAAGCGGAGTCTTTTTCTTTATGGTTTGTCTAACTCGGCAGCCTTGTTCTCATCTGCATCGGCAAGTTCGTTTTTTCCGACCTGCCGGTAGATCATCGAACGGCTTCGATATAGGCTGGGGTCAGCAGGGGTGAGTTCGATCGCTTTTGTCAGATCGGCAATTGAGGCCTCATAGTTTTGCCTCGCGAAATAAATTTCGGAGCGGCGATAGTAGGCATTGCCGAATTTCGGATCAAGTTCGATAGTGCGGGTAATATCCGCCAGAGCGCCCTCCGTGTCGCCACCCTCAAATCGTAGGTTCGACCGATCGAAGTAGCTTCTGGCGAACGTAGGGTCTACCTCGATGGCCTTTGTGAAATCAGCCAATGCTCCGGCGACGTCATTCTTCGACACTCGGGCAAAACCGCGCTGGTCGTAAGCCCGGGCGAACTTAGGATCGCATTCAATAGCTTTTGTGAAGTCGGCAATAGCGCCGTCGACATCCTGCCGATCACCGCGAGCATTACCGCGATTGTAATAGGCGAGGGAATTGGTCGGGTCAAGTTCTATAGCTTTTGAATAATCGGCCATCGCGCCGTCGATGTCGTTTTTTCTTGACCTAGCCTTGCCCCGGTTGGTGTAGGACGGAGAGGCTCCCTTTGGGTCGAGTTCGATGGCCTTTGTGTAGTCGGTGATCGCCGCGTCAAGATCGCCCTTGTTGTAGCGGGCCAGGCCTCGATTGAAATATGCATTGGTATGCTTCGGGTCAAGTTCGATCGCTTTTGTGAAATCCGCGATCGAGCCTTCGACGTCGTTAAGGGACTGTCGAACTGTACCGCGATCATAAAATGCGGTCGCAAGCTTCGGATCGATCCCGATGGCGGCCGTGAAATCAGCGAGAGCTCCGGCGAAATCTTTCTTGCCGAGCCGGAGATTGCCTCGATTGACATAAGCGCCGACGACCCTGGGGTCGAGCTGGATCGCCTTTGTATAATCGGCGATGGCCCCGTCAAGGTTTCCCGTCTTTTGCCGGTCGAGCCCACGCTTGAAGAAATCTGCTGCAGTTTTTTGCCCTCGCACGCCGGGAGCCACGAACATAAACACCAAAATTAAGAACAGAAATAAGCGTCTCATAAATAGGCCGCGTTACGGCGCACCCGAATGTACCACTTTGCCCCGCTCACGACAACAGAATAGATCCGATAACTTTCGCTATCGGGCCTTCATCTTCGCGATCACGACATGGGGTTGGCCGTTATATGTAACGACGGAACCCAGCCTAACACTGGCCGGAATGCTCGTGTAGGGATTGCTCAGGTCGTACATCGACGTCGAAAAGCCGAAATCTTTACTGAAGCCAACGATCGAGGTGCCTTGGGTTCTGAGCGATGAAATCGGAGTTGCCCGGACGGCGGAAACGTCCTTTATTTCCGGAGCTCCTGAGGGCTCGGCTCCACTTGCCTTACCGGCAACACCTACGACGAACAATACACCCGCGGCCCTTCCGATCTGCTTTACTGCCTCGCTCGTCGCGACCGCCCGGAAGGCTGCAAGTTCGATCACTTCAGCACCGCCTGCCGCACCGGCCGCTCCGATCTCTACCTCGGCTGCCGCCAGGCCGGCCGACCCTATCATATCCAATGCAAAAACACCGATCATGAAGCTGGCGTAGGCAGCCGCCGTCATACCAACCATTATCCAGCCGATCCTGTGAAAGGCTCCCACTGTCGTCTTCGGATTAAGGAACGGTGGAATTCCCGGCGACAGCATCTTGTCCCATTTTCGGTCGTACCATTCCATATAGAAGCGTTTTGGAACGATGATAATGTAATCTGGATTTTCGGGATCGAATTTCTCGATCTTATGACGCATCTGGACCTTTAATGCCTCCTTCATTTCGTTGAAGGTCGTGTCATATTCGGTGACAGTCTGATCAACCACCATGGACTGCACTTTTTTCTCTTCCTCGTCCTGGCCGAGTTGCCGCACATCATAAAGAATGAGCGCTGGATGAGCTGTATGGTTGGTTGCCTGTGTGCAGACGATCCGGTTTGCCGACATCGGTAATTCATGCGGTGGATACCAGGTGGCGTATTCCCGTACCCATGGCGGTTCTGACGGATATTCGGTCATCCGAACTGTCTCGGTAACCCGATAGTAACTTTGTATCTGTTCCTCACCGTCACGGACGTACCCTACGGTCTTAATCTCGTAAAAAACGCGATTCTTGAAATCGATGATATCGGGACGGCGCTGATTCCTGATGCCGCGCAGATTTTTCAGTAAGAATTCGGCAAATCGTTTGTTGCTGAAACCGATCGGAGGGGCGATGTCTCGGCCTGTTTCGAACTGCGATCCGAAGATCACCCAAGTCGGGCCGCCGCTGCCAGGTGTTGCCAGATACGCGCCTTCGATAAGAGCATTGGCTTCCATCCAAACTTCTCTCGCACCGGCGCTGACGGAAATTCCGCGGCACGGGGGCCCGAGATGACATTGGACCGTCCCCGCCATCGCCTTTCCGAAAGAAAAGCCGGGTGCAAGAGCCTGACCATCCGCGATAGCGTCGGCTGCAAGACTGGCAAGATTTTCAAGCGAAGCCGTCGAGCCGGGTCGCCCGTTTTCAACGGCTGTCTGCTGGATAACGTGTGCGAGTTCGTGTGCGAGCAGCCATCGGCCCTCACGCGAATCAGAAGAATAAAAGCCATTGGCAAAATAGATGTTCTCGCCGATGGTGAATGCTGCGGCACCGATAAAAGTGGCCGCTTTCGCCGCGGCACGGCCCGTATGTATGCGCACCGCCCGCAGATCGCGGCCAAAGCACGATTCCATCAGGCACAGTACGTTTTCTTCCATTGGTTGTCCCTTCGAGCGTGAAAGAATCTTGCGTAGGGACGTGTGGGTGTTGGTATGGTTACTCTGATCCATTTTGCCTCCTTTCTTGGGTGACGCCCGCGTGGAATCGGAGAGCGGGCGAAAAAAAGCACTCGGAAAATAACCCCAGGTTCGTTAGTGAACCCAGCGTATTTGGATTGATATATCACATGATAATACTTTTTTTTGCGAATGAATATGAAAAAGTCTCGGAGCGAAACGGTTGCTCTGAACCGAGTCGCAGGGCGGGGGGAATTGGCTGGCCGTTTTTCTTTTCGCCGTTCTGTGCTATAACAATTCCTGCTCTGAAATTCCCAAAAAGCCTTTAAATTTCGTCTATGTTATTCCTTGCGAAGTCTGCCGCTGTTTACGGCATCGACGCTTTGATAGTGGACATCGAGGCCAATATGCGGCCATCGGCGAGCGACCAGGACCCGGCTCCGAATTTGATCATTGTGGGCCTCCCCGACACGGCGATACGCGAATCGCGCGAGCGCATACGGGCGGCGATCAACAACAGCGGTTATTTTTTCCCGATCCACAAACTGACAATAAATTTGGCTCCGGCAGATGTCCGCAAAGAAGGCTCGAGTTTTGACCTGCCGGTGGCGTTGGCGATACTCGGTGCCAACGGAGATCTGGGAAATTCGAACAACATCGACAGCACCATGAGCATCGGCGAACTGTCGCTAGACGGGCGTGTGCGGCCGGTTCGCGGGGCTTTGTCGATCGCTCTTGCGGCTCGCGCGAATGGGGTACGAAATCTGCTGGTGCCCGAAGAGAACGGTACCGAAGCGGCGGTCGTCCAGGGCGTTAACGTTTATCCGGTTCGTGATCTTCGCGAGGCGGCACTGCTTGCGCAGGATATTCAGGCCGGCGGCGACACGCGTATTCCACCGCTGCGGTTGGATATCGCGGAAATTAAGAACCGCGAGAGTCAATATAAGGCCGATTTTGCTGAAGTGCGAGGGCAGGCGACGGCGAAACGAGCTTTGGAGGTAGCAAGCGCCGGCGGGCATAACATTTTATTTATAGGGCCTCCGGGATCGGGAAAAACGATGCTCGCTAAGCGGCTGCCGACAATCCTGCCGCCGCTTGAATTCGAAGAGGCCCTGGAGATAACCAAGATCCATTCGGTCGCGGGTTTGACGGGGAAATCAGGATTGATCGTCGAGCGGCCCTTTAAATCGCCGC
>Ga0268264_10000437_pt1 | contig 57431 bp, 55 predicted proteins | sample KBSSwiS32_FD_190357 | JGI IMG/M metagenome (GOLD analysis project Ga0268264, IMG submission 190357) | Switchgrass rhizosphere microbial communities from Kellogg Biological Station, Michigan, USA - KBS Switchgrass S3-2 (SPAdes) (version 2) | ecosystem: Host-associated > Plants > Roots >... | reverse complement strand
CCGGACTTCACCATCGTCACCACGACCTGGTCGCGGTAGATCGTCGGCTCGGTCTTGTCCTCGCGCAACGTCGGGCGGTTGACGAAGACCAGGACCTGGACCCGGTCGTCGCCAGAGCGGACGATGCCGGAGGCCACTACGTCGACCGTGACGATCGCCTTCAGGTCGGGGGCGTTCGCGGCGATCTGGGTGAACAGGGCGTCGTACTTCTTCTGGTACGACGGCGTCATCAGCTCGTCGGAGGCCTTCTGGTCATCCTCGAGGTGGCGGTAGTCGTAGGCCAGGATCGTGGTCACGGCCCGCTCAGCGGCACCCTGGGCGTCGGTGGTCGCGTCGGCGACCGCGGCGTCGGAGGGTTGCGTGGTCAGGTAGCCGGCGGCGGCCAGGGCCGCTGCGGTCAGGACGGCGAGGACCGCGAGCAGCCACGCGGGGACGGTGCGGCCCGGAACGGGTCGGGGGTCCCGCTGCTGACTGGGGGCAGGATCTGCCGCGGGCTTGCCTCTGTCGGTGGTCCGCGAGTCCTGCTCTGGTTGCGTCGCGTCAGGCGCTTCCAGCTTCGTCGTGGTTTCCCCTGACCCGCCCGGAAGTGACCTCCCCCGCTGCGCTCCTCCGGTCACTTCCGGGCGGGTCAGCGGGGGGGCCAGCTGGGCTGAGCTGTCGTCTTGAGGCTCCAGGCTCGCGTCGTCCGCCGCGCGCGGGTCCTCGTCGAGAAGGATCTCGGCGGCTTCGTTGAGGGTGCGGAAGCGGCGGTCGGTGGGGTCGAGGTCCGCGATGGCGGCCTTCCACGCCGCGCGGATCTGGTCGGTCGAGGCATCGGGCTCGACGCCGAGGAGGTCGTACCAGGTGGGGGTCACGGGCTGGCCCCCTCGCTCGGTGTGCCCGTCGAGGACGGGGGCGGGGTCAACCCGGGTGTCGCGGTCGGCGTGCCGGTGGCTTCGTCGTCGGTGCCGGTCAGCGGGCTGAAGTCGTCGACCAGCCAGGTGCCCTTCACCTTGACCAGCTTGACCTGCACGCGGAACGGCGCGGGGTCGGTCTGGACCCGGTCGTCGGAGCCCGGCGTGGACGGGTAGGACTGGGTGATCGAGCCCGCCACCAGTGCAGTGGCGGAGTCGGAGTCGATCGCGGACACGCCGGTGCTGAACACCTTGGCGGTCCGCGCGAGCCCCGCCTGCTTGACCGAGGCCTCGGCCAGGGGCGCGTTCTTCTCGAAGTCCGCGGCGAACTTCGGCGTGATCACCTCCTCGACCAGCTTGCGGTAGTCGGGCATCGTGCCGTCGTCGGCGAGCTGGTCGGGGCCGTAGGTGTTGATCCGCAGCATGAACTGCTCGGCCTGGTTCATGACGTCCTCGCGCTGGGCCTGGAGCGCCGCCTGCTGGCCGTCGATGCCGAGCGCGGACACCGGCCGGGTCGAGGCCAGGTAGGCGACCGCCACGGAGGAGGCGAGCAGCAGCACCAGGAGCACGACCAGCAGGGCCAGCCGCAGGGACGTCGAGGTCGGGGGCTCGGCGGGGTCCGGGGCGAGGCTGGCCTCCTGAGTCACTCCTGACCGCTGGTCAGGGGCTGGAGGAACAGCCACTTCCAGGACTCCTCTCCAAGCGACGGCGGGGCCACGCTACCGGTCGGCGAAAGCCCCTCGGCCGCGCCCGCGTTCGGGTCGCCCCAGGTCAGCTTGCCCGTGCCGGGGTCGTAGGACGCGACGACCGGCGAGGCGGCGGCCTCGGCGTACGACGCCGGGGCGCGCTGGGGGGCGTGCTGGGCGCCGCGCGCGTTGCTCTCCGAGGCGGGCTCGGCACAGCGGGCGCTCTCGTTCATCGGCCGGTTGCTGCCGTCCTGCGGGGGCCGGGTGTCGGTGGACTCGTAGCCGTTGTGGCAGACCTTCTGGTTGGTGATGATCATGCCGAAGTGGGCGTCGTAGAGGCCGGTGTCCGGAGACTTCGAGACCACGGTGAAGCCGCCCTCGACGACGTAGGGGTAGAGCACCAGCACCTGCTTGATGCCGTCGAGGTGCTTGACGACGACGTCGCCGGTGGTGACCAGGTTGTTGATCAGGTCGCCGAGCTCGACCTGGTTCTCCTCCAGGAAGGTCCGCAGCTGGTTGGCCGCCAGCCCGCCGGTGTCGATCAGGTTGCGCAGGTCGGGGTCGGCCCCGGCCAGGACGGTGCTGAACGCCTGGAGCTGGGAGGAGAAGTTGCGGATCGCCGACTCGCTGTCGATCTGGCCGTGCAGGACGGTGTTGCTGTCCCGGATCAGCGAGGTGGTGACGTCGAAGTTGTCGTTGGCGGTCTGGATGAAGGAGTTGCCGCTGTCGATGATCCGCTGCAGGTCCTCGCCGGTGCCGGAGAACGCCGCGCCGAGCTCGTCGATGGTCGTCTTGAGGTCCGCCTTGTTGACCGACTCCACGGTGTTGGAGAGGTCGGTCAGCAGCGTGTCGGTGGCGATCGGGAGCTTGGTGTTCTTCACGTCGATCACCGAGCCGTTGTGCAGGTAGGGCCCGTCGTCGCGCTGCGGCTGCAGCTCGACGTACTGCTCCCCGACCGCTGACCGGTTGCCGACGACCACCAGCGTGTCGGCCGGCACCTCGTCGTAGTTGTTGTCGACGTCGAGGACCGCGTTGACCCCTTCGTCGGTCAAGACCAGCTTGTGGACGGTGCCGACGCTGACCCCGCGGTAGGTGACCTCGCTGCCGGCGAAGATGCCGCCGGAGTCGGCAAGGTGCACGGTCACGGTGTAATTGTCGTCGTAGAAGGCCTTGTCGAGCTGCGCATAGCGGGCGCCCACGAAGGTGACGCCGAGCAGCGTGATGATCGAGAAGATGACCAGCTGCACCTTGGTGCGGTGCGAGATCACTTGCTGTCACCTCCCGTGACGACCAGCTCGGGCACCAGCAGGTTGACCAGTGAGGGGTCGTAGACCGACTGCAGCTGGCCCATCGTCGGACCTCCGTGCGCCTTGTCGTTCCAGGGGCCGTTCCAGGGCCCGGTGCCGCTGCGGCCGAGCCCGAGCCCACCGAGGACGCCGCCGACCTGGTCTCCGAGCTGGCTGAGCGGGTCCTGGTTGCTCGCGGCCCCCGGTGCTGCGGGCAGCCCCGGAACGCCGTTGAGCGCGATGCACACCGTCTTGTTGCGGTTGCCCGGCTCCTGGCAGAGCTCCTTGAGCTTCAGGAGCGCGGCGGGGGTGTTGAGCACCTTCACGCAGGCGGCGCTGCTGAGGCTGCCGCTGGAGATGCAGGCGAGCACGTCCTGCACCAGCTGCCCGGGGTCGAGCTCGGTCGGGAGTACGTCGGTCGGGTTGGTCGAGAGCCCCTGGGTCAGGTCGACCTCCAGGTCGACCGAGAGGTTGGTGTAGTCGCCCATGTGCAGGTTGCGGGCGACCTGCGGGTCGCGGCCGACCACCTCGTCGACGAAGGGGTAGGTCAGGAAGACGTTGAACGCCTTGACGAAGTTGTCGCCGGAGGCGGCGAGCTGGTTGAGCACCGGCTGGAGCTGGCGCAGCGAGTCGATGGTCGCGACCTTCGAGGCCTTGATCACCCGCACCCCGACGTTCGAGAGCTGGTCGAGGGCCTGCAGCATCTTGACCAGGTCCTGGCGCTGGCCGTCGATGCTGGTCAGCGCGCTCGGCAGCTCCTCGAGCGCCTGGTCGATGTTGCCCTCCTGCTGGTGGGCGGAGAGCGCGAGCCGGTTGAGCGCCTCGATCGCGTCGACGATCTGGGTCTTGTTGGTATCGAGGCTGGCGGTGAAGGTGTCGATCTGGCTGAGCACCGAGCGGACGCTGTCCTCCCGGCCGGTGACCGCCTTGTTGAGCTCCTGGGCGATCGTCTTGAGCTGGGCCACGCCGCCGCCGTTGAGGATCAGGCTCAGCGCGCCGAGCACCTCCTCGACCTCCGGGTTGCGGCCGGTGCGCTCCAGCGGGATCACGTCACCGCTGTGCAGGGTGCCCTCGGCGCCGGTGTCCGGGGCCGCCAGGGAGACGAACTTCTCGCCCAGCAGCGAGGTCTGCCGGATCTCGGCGATCGTGTTGGCGGGCAGCTTGGTGTCGTTGCGCAGCTCGAGGACGACCTCGGCGTGGTAGCCCACCAGCTTGATCGACTTCACCTGCCCGACGCTGACGTCGTTGACCTTCACCGTCGACTTCGGCACCAGGTCGAGCACGTCCTGGAACTGGACGGTGACCGTGATCGGGTGGTCGCCGACGTCGGTGCCGCCGGGCAGCGGGAGCGAGTAGACATCGAAGTTGCAGCCGGAGAGCACGACGCTGCCGAGCAGGAGGGCGAGCACGAGCCGGACGTGCCGGACCCGACGGGTCAACCAGGTCACTTGTCACTCCCCCCTTCCGGTGCGACGAGGCCACCCAGGGTCGGGTCGAAGACCTGGCCGTAGGACGAGCCGGTGCCGAACGGCGCAGCGCGCTTGAGCGCCGAACCGGCGAGGTCGCAGAGCTGGCCGCTCTTGTCGACCTGGCTCAGGAAGCCACAGACCAGGGTCTGGGGATCCGAGGCGATCTGGTTGATGATCTCGCCCATGTTGGCGTTGGTGTCGAGCGTGCCGGCCTGCGGGTTGTAGGTGAGCGCGAGGTTGTTCAGCGCCACGGGTGCGTCGCGCAGGGTCTCGTCGAGCGCGTCGCGCTGCTTGACCAGCACCTTGGCGACGCGGTTGATGTGGGTGATGTTCTGGCCGAGGATGTCGCGGTTCTCCTTGACGAACGTCGCGACGTCGCCGAGGCCGACCGAGAGGTTGTGCAATGCGGCCGCCAGGTCCTCCTTCTCGCCCGAGAGCATGTCGGAGACATCGGAGAGCGACTGGTTGAACTGCCGCACCGTCTTGTCGTTGGTCGCCAGCGTGCTGATGAACCCCTCGAGCTCGCGGGCCGAGCCGAACAGGGCCTCCTTGTTGTCGTCGAGGGTCTGGCTCAGGGTGCTGAAGTCCTGGATCGTCTGGTGGAACTCGGCGCCCTCGCCTCCGAAGTTCTGGGCGGTCGTCGATAGCAGGTCGGACAGCGCGCCGTTCTTGTTCGCGCCGTTGGGGCCGAGCGCCACGTTGAGCTCGTCGAGGCTGGAGTAGATCTGGTCGAGCTCCAGCGGCACTGCGGTGTCCTGGGCGTCGAGGACCGCGCCGTCGGCGAGCAGCGGGCCCTTCTCGTAGACCGGCGTGAGCTGGATGTAGCGGTCGCCGACGATCGACGGCGAGACGATCACCGCCTTGGCGTCCGCCGGGACCTTGATGTCCTTGTCGTAGTGCATCTCGACGACGACGTCGGTGCCGGACGGCGTCACCTTGTCGACCGCGCCCACGGGCACGCCGAGCACCTTGACCGGGCTGCCGACGTAGATCGAGATCGCCCGCGGGAAGTGGGCGGTCAGCTTCTTCGAGCCGTCGCCACCCGAGAACATCGTCAGCCCGGCCGCCACCACGAGGGCGAGCACGCACAGGGGTACGACGAGCCGCTTGACGGCGCCGAGGGATGCGCTCATCCGGCCCCACCCCCGTTCAGCAGGTCGGGCGCCGGCGGCATGTTCTGGATGTAGGTGTCGAACCACGGACCGTCACCGAGGGTGTTGGTGAACACCCGGTAGAACGGCGCCATCAGCCGCAGGCTGTTGTCGATGTTGTCCTCGTTCTTGTTGAGGATGCCGACCACGTCGTCGAGCTGGGTCAGCGCCGGCTTGAGGTCGGCCCGGCTCTGCCGCACCAGCGCGCTGAGCTCGCTCGAGAGGGTCGAGCTCGAGACCAGCAGGTTGTGCACGGCCTCCCGGCGGGCGACCAGGGCCTGGAAGAGGGTGTCGGACTGCTTCATCAGGTCGACGATGTCGTCGTCGCGGGCGTTGAGCACGGTGGAGACCCGCTGCAGGTTGGTGAGCAGCAGGTTGATCCGGTCGTTCTTGGCCGCGATGTTGGACGAAAGCCGGGAGACCCCGGTGAGCGCCGCCTTGAACTCCTCGGGGGTGTTGCGCGTCAGGTCGGCCAGCGTGGTCAGGGACTTGGCGAGCTGGTCGGTGTCGATCTGGTCGGCGGTCTCGGCGAGGCCGGAGAAGGCCTGGACGACGTCGTAGGGCGAGCTGGTCCGCGAGACCGGGATCTCCTTGTCGGTGCTCAGCTGGTCGGGGCCGGCGGGCTCCAGTGCGAGGTACATCGCGCCAAGCAGGGTGTTGACCCGGATCGCGGCCCCCGTCTCGGTGCCGAACTGGGAGTCGGTCTTGACCCTGAAGGTGACCTTCACGTGGTCGCCCTCGAGCTCGATCTTGTCGACCTCGCCGACCCGGACGCCGGCGATCCGGACCGGGTCGTTGGGCTTGAGCCCACCGGCCTCGGAGAAGGCGGCGGTGTAGACGTCGCCGCCGCCGATGATCGGCAGGTCCTGGGCCCGGAAGGCGCCCAGGATCATCATGGCGATCACGGCCAGGCTGATCGCGCCGATGATCACGGGGTTGCGCTCACGGAAGGGCTTCATCGGGCATCAGTCCCACGCCGGGCCAGCGCCGCCGGCCCAACCCGCGGAGTTGTTGCGCGCACGCGCGTAGCGCCGCTCCGGAAGAACTTCGTGGGGTACAAGGGCTTCATCCGAGATCACACCTCGCAGAGCCGGTGTTGTACTGCACCGGGACCGTCAGTCCGGGGAGCTTGATCTTGCCCTCGAACTGGCAGAGGTAGAAGTTGAACCACGAGCCGTAGATCGCCGTCCGGCCGACCTTGGTGAGCTTGATCGGGAGCACCTGCAGGGCCCGGTCGAGCTCACCCCGGTTGCGCTGGATGTTGGCGGTGAGCTTGCGCAGGTTGGCGATGTCGTCGACCAGCGGCGAGCGGATCCCCTTCACCAGTGAGGCGGTCTGCACCGACAGCTCGGAGATCTGGTCGAGCGAGCCGAGGATCGCGTCGCGGTCGCTGTTGAGCCCGCCCACGAACTGCCGGAACGTCGTGATCAGCTCGTTGAGCTGCTGGTCGCGGTCCGCGACATGGTCGAGCACCTCACTGAGGTTGTCGACCAGGTCGCTGATGACCTGGTCGCGGTCCGCGAGGGTGTTCGTGACCGAGGCGGTGTGGGCCAGCAGGTCCTCGAGCGTCCCGCCCTCGCCCTGGAAGACCTGGACGATCTCGTAGGAGAGCTGGTTGATGTCGGAGGGGCTGAGCGCCTGGAACAGCGGCTTGAACCCGTTGAAGAGCACGGTCAGGTCGAGCGCGGGCTGCGTCCGGGAGATCGGGATCGTCGAACCCGGGCTGAGCCTGCTGGTCGAGCCCACCTCCTGGGTCAGCGCGATGTAGCGCTGGCCGACCAGGTTGCGGTACTTGATCGTCGCGTGCGTCGCCTCGGTGACCGAGGCGGTGTCGTCGACGGAAAAGGTGATCATGGCCCGGGTGCGGTCGGTGATCTCGACGGACTTGACGGTGCCGACCTTCACTCCGGCCACCCGGATGTCGTCGCCCTTGTTGACCCCCGTCGCGTCGGCGAACACCGCCTTGTAGGTGGTGGATCCGTTGAACGAGAGGTTGCCGATCGTGGCCACCAGGACGCCCGTGGCGAGCGTGGTCACGATGATGAAGGTCAGCAGCTTGGTGAGGTCGAGGGTGGTCTTCTTGTCGAGCAGCTTCACGACGAGTCACCTCCCACCGAGACGGTGGCGCCGCGGACCATCGGGCCCAGCAGCAGGTCGCCGAGGTCGGGGACCCGGTCGGCGGAGGTGCCCAGGGCGGGCGCGAGCAGGTTGTCGAGCAGGTCGGACTCCTCCGGCGAGCCGGCGTAGTCGCCGAAGCTCCCGAGCTGGGTGTCTCCTCCGGCGTACGACGCGGCCGCGCGGTCGGTGCCCTTCCCGAGCGAGGTGTCGACGCCGTCGTCGAAGTCCGGCTGGCGGCGTACGGGGTTGGACTGGCTCCACGGCGGGTTGGGCAGGTGCAGGCAGGTGGGGCCGCGGTCGTCGCCGAGCCGCGGCTGGTCGGCGGGGGTGTAGCCACGGGGCTGGTTGGGCAGCGTCTCCAGCACGATGTGCAGGGTGAAGCCGCGGAACGCCTCGGCCTGCAGCTTGCCGGCGTTGACGATCCCGCCAAGCAGGCACGGGAACTCCGTGGAGTAGCGGGCCAGCACCCGGAGCTGGGCGCGGCTGACGTCGCCGAGGCGGATCAGGTTGTCGCCGTTGTCCTGCAGGAAGCCGCGCGCGGTGCCGGAGAACGCCGTGACGTCGTTGAGCAGCTGGTGCAGCCGGTCCTCCCTCGTCTCGAGGGTGCCGGTGGTGATCACGGTGTTGTGCAGGATGTCGCCGATCTGCGGCAGCACGTCGGCGTAGGTGTTGGACACCGACGCGGTCAGGCGCAGGTCCTCGACCAGTGCGGGGATCTGCGGGTTGAGCCGCTTGAGGTAGCTGTCGACCGTCTCGAGGTTCTGCCCGATCTCGTCGCCGCGGCCCTCCAGGGCGGTGGCCAGCGCGTTGAGGGTCTGGTTGAGCTCGGCCGGCTCCACGGTGCGCAGCAGCGGGTAGAGGTCGGAGAGCACCTTCTCCACCTCGGTGGAGACCTGGGTCCGCTTGATCGTGGCCCCGGCGCTGATCGGCTCGGGGCTCGGCTCGTCGGGCACGATGAGCGAGACGTACTTCTCGCCGAACAGCGTCTTGGGCACGATCGAGGCGGTGACGTTGGCCGGGATCGTGTGGACCTGGCCGGGGTAGAGACCGAGGGTGAGCTCCGCTCCGTCGGCTGTTGCGCTCATGTCGAGCACCTCACCCACGATCACGCCGCGGATCTTGACGTCGGCGCGCGCGGGCAGCTGCAGGCCGATCACCGACGTGTCGACCTTGACCTTGTCGTAGTCGGTGAACTTCTTGGTGAACGTCGCGTAGACGAGGTAGACCGACAGCACCACGAGTGCCAGGAAGACGACACCCCAGAGCTTGTACTGGCGCGCGAGGACGGTCATCCTGCGAGCCTCACGGTCGTAGTGGCCCCCCAGATCGCCATCGAGAGCAGCAGGTCGAGCACGTTGATGGCGACGATGCTGGTGCGGACGGCGCGGCCCACCGCCACGCCCACCCCTGCCGGGCCGCCGCCGGCGTTGTAGCCGTAGTAGCAGTGGATCAGGATCACGACGACCGCGAAGACGAGCACCTTGCCGAACGACCAGAGCACGTCGCCCGGCGGCAGGAACTGGTGGAAGTACTGGTCGTAGGTGCCCTTGCTCTGCCCGAAGAACTGGGTGATCACCAGCCGGCTGGCGAAGTACGACGACAGCAGCCCCACGACGTAGAGCGGGATGATCGCGATCAGGCCACCGATGATGCGGGTGGTGACCAGGAACGGCAGCGAGGGGATCGCCATCACCTCGAGGGCGTCGACCTCCTCGGAGATCCGCATCGCGCCGAGCTGGGCGGTGAAGCCGCAGCCGACGGTCGCGGCCAGGCCGATCGCGGCGACCAGCGGGGCGATCTCGCGGGTGTTGAAGTACGCCGACACGAACCCGGCCAGCTGTGCGGTGCCGAGCTGGTTGAGCGCCGCGAACCCCTGCAGACCGACCTCGGTGCCGGTGAAGAAGCACATCGCGAGGATCACGCCCACGGTGCCCCCGATGACAGCCAGGGCACCGGAGCCGAGGGTGGTCTCGGCCAGGATGCGCAGGATCTCCTTGCGGTAGTGCGTGAGGGTGCGCGGGATCCAGACGATCGCGCGGAAGTAGAAGGTGAGCTGCTTGCCGAGGTCGTCGACGAACCCGGCCGGCCTGGTGTAGATCGCTTTGATGCTGGCCATGGCGGTCAACCCGTCTTCGGTGGGACGAGCTGGAAGTAGATGGCGCTCATCACGAAGTTGACGACGAACAGCAGCATGAAGCTGATCACGACCGACTCGTTGACGGCGTCCCCGACGCCCTTCGGTCCGCCGGCGGCGTTCATGCCCTTGTAGCAGGCGACGATCGCGGCGATCAGCCCGAACACGAGTGCCTTGGCCATGCCCTGCCACAGGTCCGGTAGCTGCGCCAGCGCAGTGAAGCTCGCCAGGTAGGCGCCCGGGGTGCCGTCCTGCAGCACGACGTTGAACACGTAGCCGCCGGCCACGCCCACGACCGAGACCAGGCCGTTGAGGAAGAACGAGACGAGCATGCAGGCCAGTACCCGCGGGACGACCAGCCGCTGGATCGGGTCGATGCCGAGCACCATCATCGCGTCGAGCTCTTCGCGGATCTTGCGGGCGCCGAGGTCGGCAGCGATCGCGGAGCCGCCGGCACCGGCGATCAGCAGCGAGGTGGCGATCGGACCCGCCTCGCGGACGACCGCGAGCACGGCGGCCGAGCCCGTGAAGGACTGGGCGCCGAACTGCTTGATCAGGCCGCCGACCTCCAGTGCGATCACGGCGCCGAACGGGATGGCGACCAGGGCGGTCGGGATGATCGTCACCGACGCGATGAACCACGACTGCTGCAGGAACTCACGGGTCTGGAACGGGCGCCGGAACAGCCCGCGGGCCACGTCGAGGCCGAAGGCGAAGAGCTTGCCCGCGGTCCCGACCGGCGCGAGGACTCTGGTGGCGGTCGTGGATGCCATGTCGTCAGCGGCCTACTTGGCTCCGGGAGCGACGGCTCCGGGAGCCATCGACATGTTCTGGTCGAAGGAGCCGGGCGGCGGGGTGACGCCGTTCTCGCGGCACCAGGCGCCGGGCTCGCGCTGGCTGCGGCGCGCGACGCCGTTGGAGGGCTCGAGCTGCACCGGGATCGGCGGCAGCGGCGGCATCTCCATGTCCTTCTCGGACTTGAGCTCGTCGGCGTCCTTCTCCTCCGACATGCCGATCGGGCCGACCTTCTGGGCGTTGAGGAACTGGCGCACGACCGGCTCCTCCGAGGACAGGAGCATCTCGCGCGGGCCGAACATGGCGAGGTGGCGGTGGTAGAGCAGGCCGATGTTGTCGGGCACCGTCCGCGCCGTGTTGATGTCGTGGGTGACGATGAGGAACGTCGCGTCGATCTGGGCGTTGAGGTCGACGATCAGCTGGTTGAGGAAGGCCGTGCGGACCGGGTCGAGACCGGAGTCCGGCTCGTCGAAGAGGACGATCTCCGGGTCGAGCACCAGGGCCCGGGCCAAGCCCGCGCGCTTGCGCATGCCGCCGGAGATCTCGCCGGGCAGCTTGTCCTCGGCACCGAGCAGGCCGACGAGGTCCATCTTCTCCATGACGATGTCGCGGATCTCTGACTCGGACTTCTTGGTGTGCTCGCGCAGCGGGAAGGCGACGTTGTCGTAGAGGTTCATCGAGCCGAACATCGCGCCGTCCTGGAACAGCACGCCGAACAGCTTGCGGATCTCGTAGAGCTCCTTCTCCGAGCAGCTCGCGATGTCGGTGCCCTCGATGAGCACCGAGCCCTTGTCGGGCTTGAGCAGCCCGATCAGGGTCTTGAGCAGCACGGACTTGCCCGTGCCGGACGGGCCGAGCATGACCGAGACCTCGCCGGCAGGGACGGTCAGGGTGACGTCGCCCCAGATCAGCTGCTTGCCGAAGGACTTGGAAAGGTCCTCGATCTTGATCTCCACACCCATGCCGCGCTCCCATCGCCGAGGTTGCCCGTCGCGGCCCCTCCGTGGACGTCCGACCCTCGGCCCACACTGACCAGTAACAACGGGAGTGACGCCGCGAAGTTACGCGCTGGTGCGACGTCCGTCACGGCTACTCGCACGTTACCCACACCCCGATCGCCCGCTCGCGCGCCGGGGTCCCGGACGTGTTCGCGTCGGTCATGCCACGTGGCTCGATCGGCCCGCCGAACCCGGCTGGGTCGCGTTGGCCGAGACGGTTCGATCGAAGCGCGCCGAGCAGGCGACGGGGCTCGCTCGGCGCGCCGAACCGGCTCGGACGCGTTCTTCTCACGCCGCAGCGCGACCTCACCGACGCGGAAGCGAGCCGGCGTGAGAAGAAGGTGGCCGAGACGGTTCGATCGAAGCACGCCGAGCACGCGGCGACGGAGTCGACGCAAATAGCAGAGCGGCCGTCCCCGGGTCGGGGACGGCCGCTGCTGCGGTCGTGATCAGGCGGCTTGGTCCTCAGACCCGCCGCCCAGGCTCACTTGACGGTGACGGTGGCCCCGGCGCCCTCGAGGGTCTCCTTGGCCTTGTCCGCCGTCTCCTTGTTGACGCCCTCGAGGATCGGCTTCGGCGCGGCCTCGACGAGGTCCTTGGCCTCCTTCAGACCGAGGGAGGTCAGCGCGCGCACCTCCTTGATGACGTTGATCTTCTTGTCGCCGGCAGCCTCGAGGACCACGTCGAACTGGTCCTGGTCGACAGCCTCCTCGGCGGCGGCAGCGCCACCGCCGGCGGTGGGAGCGGCGGCCACGGCCACGGGGGCGGCGGCGGTGACGCCGAAGGTGTCCTCGAACTGCTTCACGAACTCGGAGAGCTCGATCAGCGTCATCTCCTTGAACGCGTCGAGCAGCTCGTCGGTGCTGAGCTTCGCCATGGTGGCGGTTCCTTCCGGTTGGTGGCCCGCGACGTACGCCGGGAGCCGGGGTTTCTCAGGTGGTGGTCAGCCCTGGTCAGGCTTCGTCGGTCGTCTCGGCGGCCTCGGTCGCCTCCGCGGCGGGAGCCTCGGCCTCGGGAGCCTCTGCGAAAGCGGCCTCGGCGTCGGCCACGGTGGCCTCCTCCTCGGCGCGCTCCTGCGCGGCCTCCTTGGCGTCGTACTCCTCGTTGGAGGTCTCCTCGGCGGCCTCAGCGGCCTCCTCTGCGGCGGGCTCAGCAGGCGTGCCTGCTCCACCAGCGAGGATCGAGGGGTCCTGCTCGGCCTTCGCCTGGAGCGCACCGGCGAGCCGGGCGACCTGGGCGATGGGGGCGTTGAACAGGAAGACGGCGTTCTGGAGCGAGGCGAGCATCGCGCCCGCCATCTTGCCCAGCAGCACCTCACGCGACTCGAGGTCGGCGAGCTTCGCGACCTCCTTCGCGTCGATGGCCTTGCCGTCGAGGTAGCCGCCCTTGATGACGAGGGCGGGGTGTGCCTTGGCGAAGTCACGCAGCCCCTTCGCGGCCTCCACGACGTCCCCGTTGAGGAACGCGATCGCGGTAGGACCGATCAGCAGCTCGTCGAAGCCGGACATGCCCGCCTGCTCGGCGGCCAGCTTCGCCAGCGTGTTCTTGACCACGGCGTAGTCGGCGTGCTCGCCGAGGGAGCGGCGCAGATCCTGCAGCTCCTTGACGGTGAGCCCGCGATAGTCGGTCAGCACAGCGCCGACGGCATCGTTGAACGAGTCGACGATCTCCGCGACGGCGGCTTGCTTGTCTGCCCGCGCCATGGGTCTCCTTCTCTCAGTGGTGAGACCGACGCGCCGTGTAAAACACGAACGCCCCGAGCGCAGGCTCAGGGCGTATTCCGGATCCTCAGCTCTCGCTGTGGTCCATGCTCTGCACCTACGCAGGCCGTCCGCACTTCTGCGGAACCTTCGGCCGACTGCTTGCACAGTCGAACGACCGGCGGTCTCTGGTTACGAGGAGAAGACTACGGGGCTGGTCTCGCGCTCGACAAATCGCAGGTGTCCGGTGGATGCCGTGCCCGTTCGCCGGTGCACACGGGACCCACAGGCGTCTTGCGCACCAGCGTTGGGGCAGTCCCTGCACTTCTCGGGTGTTGCAACGCCCCAGAAGTGCAGGGATCCCAGGTAAACCTGGGATCCCGACAACCGCTCCCGGAGCTAAAGCAGGGTCGTGTACCTGAGACCGCTGCCCAGCACGGGCTCAGGCACACGACCCCACAACCTGGGACCACAGAGGCTGGTGAGGCGGCCGGGTACCCGGCCGACGGGTGGCGGTGGCCCAGCAACCGTTGTCCACAAGGAGCCGACGGGTGGCGGTGCCCCAGCAACCGTTGTCCACAAGGAGCCGGCGGGTGGCGGTGCCCCAGCAACCGTTGTCCACAAGGAGCCGGCGGGTGGCGGTGCCCCAGCAACGGTCCTCCGCGTGGACGATGGTTGCCAGCCCACCGCCACCGTGTGGACAGCGGTTGCCAGTCCACCGCCACCTGTGGACGGTTGCCAGCCAACCGCCACCCCCACGAGGCCGGGAGCGGATCGGTCCCGGTCGCCGAGCGAACTCGGGTGGCCGGGACCGGGTCTGTTCCGTCGTTCATCGCGTGGGCCGGCGAACGGCGGAGGTGGTCTCAGTAGTTGCAGAGCACTTGCGGCTGGCCGATGGCAGCGATGCCATCAGCGGTCGAGACCGCACCGAACGTGATCCGGAACACTCCGGTCAGGTCGAAGGTGACCTCGGTCGACTGGGTCAGACCGAAGGTGCCGTCGAAGCGCGGCGTTCCGTTGGTCAGGATCGTGATCCTGGCGGAACTGTCGTAGGGCGAGCTGTCGGCGAGTCCGACGGTCGCCCGGAGAGCCTTGCAGTGCAGGCTGATCCCGTGGGGGCGGTACTCGGAGGGGCACCGCGCGGTCGTGCAGAGGTTGTACTCGATGCTGGCCGGCTCAGCGGTCGGCAGCTGGTACTCCTCGTAGGCCACCAGAGAGTGCTGGTAGAGGACGCCGTAGATGCTCGTCGAGTCGACTTCGCCCATCCCTTCATGGGTGGCCGGCGCCAAGGAGGTCAGGTCACGCCAGTGGAAGACGGTGACCTTTGCGCCCGGGCTATGCGCAGCCGCGACTCGGGCGCTCGCCGGCTTCACCACCCGGTAGCTGCGCTCGCGCAGCGTGGTGACCTTCTCGATGAACTTGTACTTGCTCGTTCCGCTCAGGATGGCCGTATCGACGTTCTTCCACGTCGCGTGGCCGGCGTAGCGCAGCTGCAGCTTCACCGTTGCCCCGGGCGACGCCGGGGACACCGTGCCCTTGATCTTGAGGTGGTGGCCGAGGATCGGCTCACTCTGGTTCACGGTCGCGGTGACGGTGTAGGTCTTGGGCTGCGTGAAGTGCTGCGGGTCGGCCCGAGCGGCCGCGCCGGTCGCGCCGGTCGCGGCGCCGCTGACGACAACCATGGTGGCGAGTGCCACCACGCTTTTCGTCCAGCTCATGATGATCACTCCTTCCTCGTCCGAAGACACTTACAGCGTCTCGCGCGGAAGGCGCGTCAAGTAGGGCCGTGCGGCCACGGTCGGGCAGTCGGAAGTCATGACTTCCGAAAGGCCGAGCTCAGCTGATCACCCGCAGCGGCTCGCCTGCGATCCAGGCCTCGATGTCCTGGACCGCCTCGGTGAAGTAGGTCCGGTAGTTCGCGGCCGTGACGTAGCCCAGGTGCGGCAGGGCCAGCACGTTGGGGAGGGTGCGCAGCGGGTGGTCCGCGGGGAGCGGCTCCTCGTCGTAGACGTCCAGTCCGGCACCCGCCAGGCGGCCCTGCTGGAGGGCGGCGACCAGGGCGTCGTTGTCGACGAGGCCGGCCCGCGCGGTGTTGATGAAGTAGGCGTCGCGACGCATCGCGGCGATGTCGCCCTCGTCGATGATCCGGCGCGTCGACCAAGACAGCTGCAGGTGCAGGGAGACCACGTCGGACTCGAACATCAGGTCGCGCTTCGAGGGCGCCAGCCGGACCCCCGCGGCCTCGGCCCGCTCCTCGGTGAGGTGGGGGCTCCAGGCCCGCACGTCCATCTCGAAGGCCCGGGCCACGCGGGCCACCCGGGTGCCGATCCTGCCGAGACCGATCACCCCGAACGTCGCGCCGGCCAGGTCACGGCCGACCGTCGACTGCCACGGGCCGCCCTGGCGCAGCGCTGCCGCTTCCTGCGGTACGCCGCGGAGCAGTGCCAGCACCAGCGCCCAGGTGAGCTCGGCCGGCGGAGTGGACCGCGACGCCGTACCGCACACCATGATGCCCCGCCCACGGCAGGCGGCCAGGTCGATCGCCGCGTTGTTCGACCCCGTCGTCACGATCAGCTTGAGCTCGGGCAGCCGGGCCAGGATCGTCTCGGTGAGCGGCGTCCGCTCCCGCATCACCACGACGATCGACGCGCCGCGCAGCGTCCGCACCACCTCGTCGGGGTCGGCGACGTGCCGCCGCACCGAGACCACGTCGACGCCGTGCAGGACCGACCAGTCGGCGAACTGCATCGCCACGTCCTGGTAGTCGTCGAGGACCACACACTTCATGTCAGTGCCACCGTCTGCTCCCCCGAGCGCAACCCGAAACGACCTCGGACCCGAAAAAGGGGCCGGCCCGCCGCGTAGAAAACTACGGGGCGGGCCGACCGAAATCCGCGAAACCGGGAGAACTCCCGGTCGCTGACGCGTTAGCCGAGGCTCACTCGTCGGCGGTCGCGACCTCCTCGGAGGCCACGTTCTTGGTGCGGTTGGGGTCGACCTGGACGCCGGGGCCCATGGTCGTCGACACCGTCACCTTCTTGATGTAGCGGCCCTTGGAGCTGGCCGGCTTGAGCCGGAGCACCTCCTCGAGCGCCGCGGCGTAGTTCTCGGCCAGCTGCACCTCGGGGAAGGAGGCCTTCCCGATGATGAAGTGCAGGTTGGCGTGGCGGTCCACCCGGAACTCGATCTTGCCGCCCTTGATGTCCGTCACGGCCTTGGCCGGGTCGGGCGTCACGGTGCCGGTCTTCGGGTTGGGCATCAGGCCACGCGGGCCGAGCACCCGGCCCAGGCGGCCGACCTTGCCCATCATGTCGGGGGTCGCGACGACGGCGTCGAAGTCGAGCCAGCCTCCGCTCACCTTGTCGATCAGCTCGTCGCCGCCGACGAAGTCCGCGCCGGCCTCACGGGCGGCCTCAGCCTTGTCGCCGTTTGCGAAGACCAGGACGCGGGCGGTCTTGCCCGTGCCGTGGGGCAGGTTGACGGTGCCGCGCACCATCTGGTCGGCCTTGCGGGGGTCGACCCCGAGGCGCATCACGACGTCGACGGTCTCGTCGAACTTCTTCTTGCTCGAGGTCTTGGCGATCTTGATCGCCGTCAGCGGGGCGTAGAGCTCGTCCTTGTCGAACGACTCCGCCGCCGCGCGGTAGGTCTTGCTGCGCTGCATGTCTGTCTTCTCTCTTGGGAAGGTGTGGTCACAGTGGGCCGCAGTCGGCCCTCCCACGGGGGTGACTAGCTGGATGCTGAGCTCGCGAGCTCGCTCAGTCGGTGGTGACGCCCATCGAGCGGGCGGTGCCCTCCACGATCTTCATCGCGGCCTCGATGTCGTTGGCGTTGAGGTCGGGCAGCTTGGTCTGGGCGATGTCGCGCACCTGGTCCTTGGTCAGCTTGCCGACCTTCTCCTTGTGCGGGACGCCCGAGCCCTTGCTCAGCCCGGCGGCCTTCTTGATCAGCTCGGCGGCCGGCGGGGTCTTGGTGATGAAGGTGAACGACCGGTCCTCGTAGATCGTGATCTCGACCGGGATCACGTTGCCGCGCATCGACTCCGTCTGGGCGTTGTAGGCCTTGCAGAAGTCCATGATGTTGACGCCGTGCGGACCGAGGGCGGTGCCGACCGGCGGCGCGGGCGTCGCGGCACCGGCCTGGAGCTGCACCTTGACCAGCGCAGCGATCTTCTTCTTGGGGGGCATTGCTCTGTCTCTTCTCTCTTGTGGTCATGACGAGCGTCCGTACGACGCCCTGCCACTTCTTCTGTTCTCACGGCTTGCGCCGCTTGTTGCGTTCCAGCCTCGTGTTGCGCGGTTTCGTGACGCGTCGCTCCTCAGACCTTTTGGATCTGGCTGAAGCTGAGCTCGACCGGGGTCTCCCGGCCGAAGATCTCGACCAGCGCCTTGACGCGCTGGGACTCGGGGTTGATCTCGGTGATAGTCGCGTGCAGCGTCGCGAACGGCCCGTCGACGACCATCACGGAGTCGGAGACGTCGAAGTCGGCCACCTCGACCGGCTTCTTGGACGCGGACGTGGTGCCTGGTGCGGCGGTGCCGGCGGCGACCGCCTCGGCCTCGGCGCGGGCCACGACCGCAGGCGCCAGCATGTTCTCGACCTCGGTCATGCTCAGCGGCACCGGCTGGTGGCTGTGCCCGACGAAGCCGGTCACCGAGGGCGTGTGGCGGACGGCGGCCCACGACTCGTCCGTGAGGTCCATCCGGACCAGGACGTAGCCGGGCAGGACGGTCCGCTTGACCATCTTGCGCTGGCCGTTCTTGATCTCCGCGACCTCCTCGGTGGGGACCACGATCTCGTGGATGTAGTCCTCCATGTTCAAGGAGATGATGCGGTTCTCGAGGTTCGACTTCACCCTGTTCTCCATGCCGGAGTAGGTGTGCACGACGAACCAGTCACCGGGCTTGGCCCACAGCTCGCGGCGGAACTCCTCGAGCGGGTCGGAGGCGGCAGGCTCGGCGACCTCGTCCTCGTCGTCCTCGTCGGACACGTCGTCGGCGTCCACGGGCTCGAGCTCGTCGAGCTCGACCTCGGCCACCTCGGCGCTGACCGCGTCGTCCTCGTCGGTGGCGTGCGCGGTGTCGTCGGCCAGAGCGTCGGCCAGCTCCTCGGCCACGTCGTCGACGAGCTCCTCAGCCGCGTCGTCGGCGAGGTCCTCAGACTCCGCGTCGGCGGCGGCGTCGGGCCCCTCGTCACCCTCGGCCCAGGACATCTCGACCGAGCTCGCGCCACGGTCCTCGGTGTCGTCGAGGCCCATCTCGAGGTCGGTGGTCTCGTCGGTCACCTCGGTGTCGAGCCGAGGGTCGTCCTCGACGTCGGGACCGTCGTTGGGCTCGCCGTACTGGTCCTCGAGCTCGGGGTCGGGACGCTCGCCGGGGGCGAGCCCGGACCCGGTCTCGGCCTGCTCGTCGTACTGCTCAGACACGTGTCGCTCCATCATTCGAATGCTTGGGGGTGGCCATCGCGGCCGGCTGGCTCGGCCCGGCTACTGGCTGCTGCGGCCGTTGAAGATGCTGAAGGCCAGCTTGCCGAGCCCGAGGTCGAGCAGGGAGACCAGCGTCATCATGATCAGCACGAAGACCATCACCACGATGAAGTAGGTGACCAGCTGCTCCTGGGTCGGCCAGACGACCTTGCGGAGCTCGGCCACGACCTGCCGGTAGAAGACGGTCGGGCTGGTGCGCTTCTCGGACCTTCCGTCACGTGACCCGCGCTCGCGCGGCCCGCGAACCGCCTTGCTGTCCGTCACGCTGTTCGCCTCGATCCTTGGTCTGGGTGGGTGGGTTTGCAGGGCACGAGGGACTTGAACCCCCAACCTTCGGTTTTGGAGACCGATGCTCTGCCAGTTGAGCTAGTGCCCTCCGTGTCGTCTCCCTTACCCGTCTGCGAGGGCATGGCAAAGCCTGTGGGAAACCACCAATCGGGAAGTCTACGGCGAAGCCCCGACGAGAGTCGAACTCGCACCCGTCTGGGAGCATGGACCCGTGACCTCGCTGGCTCAATCCTCTCCTGACCAACGCACCCCGCTGGCCGAACGTTCCCCCGAGGCGCTCGCCGAGTTCCTCGTCGCCGAGCGCGCGGCGTACGACGCGGTCGTGGCGCAGGGGCTCAAGCTCGACCTGACCCGGGGCAAGCCCGCGTCCGCCCAGCTGGACCTCTCCAACGGGCTGCTGTCGCTGCCCCACGGGACCCGCGACCTGGCCGGGGTCGACACCCGCAACTACGGCGGGCTGGAGGGCATCGCCGAGCTGCGGGCGATGTTCGCCGACCTGCTCTGGGTCGAGCCCGAGCAAGTCGTCGCCGGCGGCAACTCCAGCCTGGTGATGATGCGTGAGGTCCTCACCGACCTGTGGCTCAAGGGCGCCGTGGACGGCGAGCGCCCGTGGGGACAGGAGGAGAAGGTCCGCTTCATCTGTCCGGTGCCGGGCTACGACCGGCACTTCACGCTGCTCGAGTGGTTCGGCATCGAGATGGTCACGGTGCCGATGAACGACGACGGCCCGGACCCGGACGCCGTCGCCCAGCTGGCGGGCACCGACCCGACCATCAAGGGCATCTGGGTGGTGCCGACCTACGCCAACCCGAGCGGCTCGATCGTCAGCCAGGAGGTCGCGGAGCGGCTCGCCTCGATGACGACCGCGGCGCCGGACTTCAAGATCCTGTGGGACAACGCCTACGCCTTCCACCACCTCACCGAGGCGGAGGCCAAGAGCGCCGACATCCTCTCGCTGGCCTCGGCGGCGGGGCACCCGCACCGGCCGATCATGTTCGCCTCGACGTCCAAGATCAGCTTCGCGGGCGCGGGCGTGGCCTTCCTCGCGGGCTCGGTCGAGACGGTGACGTGGTACATCGGGCACCTCGGCAAGGGCGCGATCGGCCCCGACAAGGTCAACCAGCTGCGCCACTCCCAGTTCTTCGGCTCACCCCAGGGCGTCCGCGACCACATGACCAAGCACCGCCAGATCATCGCGCCGAAGTTCGAGTCGGTGCGCTCGGTGCTGCACGAGCAGCTCGCCGGTCTCGGGATCGCCACCTGGACCGAGCCAACGGGCGGCTACTTCATCAGCCTCGACGTCCTGGACGGCACCGCGGCCCGCGTCATCGAGCTCGCCCAGCAGGCCGGGGTGGCGCTGACGCAGGCGGGCTCGTCGTTCCCCTACGGTCGCGACCCCCACGATCGCAACATCCGGCTGGCCCCGACGTTCCCGGAGCCGGCCGAGGTCGAGGCCGCCACCCGCGTGGTGGCGACCTGCGCCCGGCTGGCCGCGGCGGAGAAGCTGGTTGGCTGACCCCCGCTCTGTCCGCGAGCTGCCCAAGGCACACCTGCACCTGCACTTCACGGGGTCGATGCGGCACACGACCCTGCTCGAGCTCGCCCAGCGGGAGGGCATCCGGCTGCCGGACCAGCTCGCCTCCGAGTGGCCTCCGCGGCTCTCGGCGGCCGACGAGAAGGGCTGGTTCCGCTTCCAGCGCCTCTACGACGTCGCTCGGTCGGTGCTGCGCACCGAGGCCGACGTACGCCGGCTGGTACTGGAGGCGGCCGAGGACGACGTCGCCGACGGCGGCGGCTGGCTGGAGATCCAGGTCGACCCCAGCGGCTACGCCGGTCTGTTCGGCGGCATCACGGCGTTCACCGACCTGGTGCTCGACGCCGTTCGGGCCGCCTCCGCGCAGACAGGGCTCGGCATGGCGGTCGTCATCGCCGCGAACCGCACTCGGCACCCCCTCGACGCCCGGACGCTGGCCCGGCTCGCCGGGCAGTACGCCGGCCGAGGCGTGGTCGGCTTCGGACTCTCCAACGACGAGAGGCGGGGCATGACGGCCGCCTTCGCGGGCGCCTTCCGGATCGCCGAACGCGCGGGCCTGCGGCTGGTGCCGCACGGCGGTGAGCTGCGCGGGCCGGAACACATCGCGACCTGCCTCGACGCCCTGCACGCCCAGCGGCTGGGCCACGGCGTCCGCGCGGCCGAGGACCCCGCGCTCCTCGACCGGATCGTCTCGTCCGGCGTCGCGCTCGAGGTCTGCCCGACCAGCAACGTCGCGCTCGGTGTCTACTCCGACCTCACCTCGGTGCCGCTGCCCACGCTGATGGAGGCCGGCGCCACCATCGCCCTCGGTGCCGACGACCCGCTGCTGTTCGGCTCGCGGCTGCACGGGCAGTACGCCGCGATGCGGGCCGCCCACAACCTCAGTGACGAGCAGCTGGCCGAGCTCGCGCGGATGTCGGTGCGAGCCTCCTCGGCTCCCGACGACGTCCGGACCCGGCTGCTGGCGGGCATCGACGCCTGGCTCGCCCCTGCCGCTGACCCGTCAGAAACGCACGGCATCCCTCGCTGACCCGTCGCGAGCTCCTGACGGGTCGCCGTGGAGATCGCGTCTCGCCCCTCAAGGACCTCGATGCGCTCACGGCGGCGGTGACCCCTCACCCGGCGAGCTGCCTCGGGGGGGTTGACCAGCCACCGCCGCCCGGGGTGTCGGCGACGACGCGCGGGGTGGCGGTGGGTCCTCAACCGGTTCCGGCGTCCACGACGTTGAGAGGTCACCGCCACCCGGGCCGGGGAGGCGGCGCGCAGGAGGCGGCGGGGCGCAGCCCACCGTATGCGCGCGGGTATCAGACCGGCCGGGTCCCGCAGTCAAGGACTGCCCAAGTTCGGCAGAGCGCGCCGCCAGCGGTGCCGAAGGCGATCCTTTTACGGCGGGTGCCGGTCTGATACGCGCGCGGCCGCCGCCAAGCGAGCGAGCGAGCGAGCGAGCAGAATCTGGCGGATCGACGCTGAGATGATGCGCGGGTGAGCGACCCCGAGGAGACCGCGCCGTTCACCCACCAGCCCTATGGCACGGACGCCGAGGACCACCCGTTCGTCTCGCCCTCGGGGCCGGCGGCACCACTGCCCGGGCCGGGCCACCCGCCGCCCGCACCTCCCCCGCCGCCGTACGGCCAGGCGACCTACAACCAGACGACGCCGGGTCAGCCGGTGTTCCCACCCGGCTGGGCTCCGGCGTACGGGCCCTACGCGACCCTCAAGCACCAGGGCGCCACCACCTCGCTGGTGCTGGGCATCATCTCGATCGCGTCGGTCGTCCTGGGGCTCACCTGTTGCCTGCTCACCGTCCCGGGTGTCCTCTGCGCCCCGTTCGCGTGGGTCATCGGCGCGAAGGCCACGCGCGAGATCGCCCGGCAGCCGGGCGTGTACGGAAACCTCGGCTCGGCACAGACGGGCATGTGGATGGGGATCGTGATGACGTTCGTCGGCGCGCTGGTGATCGCCGGCGTGGTGGTGCTCGCCGTGTGGGTCGGCGTCAACGACCCGACACTTGGCTGAAAGCCGCCCGGCGTCATATCGCGGCTGACACCATGCGCCCATGACGACCGGGCCCGACAACCCCTACGGCGAGCAGCAACCGCCCTACCCGCCGCCGGCCCCGCCTCCGCCCTACGCGCAGCAGCCGTCGTACCAGCAGCCGAGCTATCAGCAGCCGAGCTATCAGCAGCCGAGCTACCAGCCCTACGGCGTACCGGGCTACCTGCCGCCCGGCTACGCGGCGGCACCGCCCAACGAGGGGATGGCCGTCGCGTCGATGGTGGTCGGCATCGCGTCCTTGGTGCTCATGTGCGGCTACGGGATCGGCCTGCTCGGCTCACCCGTGGCCATGGTGCTGGGGCGGGTCTCGATGAAGCGGATCGACGCCTCCGGCGGCCAGCTCGGCGGGCGTGGCATGGCGCAGGCGGGGTTCATCCTCGGGATCATCGGCACCGTCCTGCTGGTCCTCGCGATCGCCGTGGTCGTGGTGCTCGTGATCGTCGCCGCGAACGGCGGTTTCGACGACTCCTACAGCAACTACTGACCGGCGCTCACAGCTCGCAGCCCACGAGCACCGGCTCCGGCACCAGCCTGATGCTGTGAGTGTCCTCGACGCCGTCGCGGATCTCGCGGGCGAGGGCGAGCAGCTGCGCGGTCGTGGCGCCGCCGCGGTTGGTGAGCGCGAGGGTGTGCTTGGTCGAGAGCCCGACAGGGCCCTCGCCGTAGCCCTTGTGGAAGCCGGCGCGCTCGATCAGCCAGGCCGCGGAGGTCTTCACGCGGCCGTCCGGCTGCGGCCAGGACGGCGCCTCGGCCGGCACGTCGGCCTCGTCGACGACCGGGTTGGTGAAGAACGACCCGGCGCTCCACGTGTCGTGGTCGGCGTCGTCGAGGACCATGCCCTTGCTGCGGCGCAGCTCGAGCACGGCGTCGCGTACGTCGGCGAGCGGCGCGCGCTGACCGAGGTCGACGCCGAGGGTGCGCGCCAGCTCGGCGTACTGCACCGGCGCGCCGAGGCTGCCCTGGCGCAGCTGGAAGGTGACGTCGAGGACGACGTGGCGGTTGGGGTCGGCCTTGAACCGCGAGCTCCGGTAGCCGAAGCCGCAGTCGGCGTTGGGGAAGGTCCGCACGCCCTTGAGCACCCGATCCCAGACGCGCACCTTGGCGATCGTCTGGGCGACCTCCTGGCCGTAGGCGCCGACGTTCTGGATCGGGGTGGCGCCGACGAGGCCGGGGATGCCGGCGAGCGCCTCGACGCCGACCCACTGCCGGTCCACGGCGCGGGCGACGAAGTCGTCCCAGCTCTCCCCCGCGGCGACCGAGACGAGTACGCCGCCACAGGTCGGGTCCGTGCCCTCGACGTCGGCGGAGACACCGCTGGTCGCGACCTCGACCACCGTCCCGTCGAAGCCCTCGTCGGCGACCACGACGTTGCTGCCGCCGCCGAGCACCAGGACCGGACCGGAGCTGGTCTGCAGCGCCTCGGTCAGCTCCGCCTCGGTCGTCGCGCGCACCCACGTGTGCGCGGGGCCACCCAGGCGGAGCGTGGTGTGGTCCTCGAGCAGCTCAGCCATCGGCGGGGGCACGGACCACGGCCTTGGGCATGCCCAGCACCTTCTGCCCCTCGCAGGTCACGGTCAGGGCGATCGTGGTCAGCCCGTCGACGGGGTCCTTCGCCTCCCCGGCGACCTCGACGTCGATGCCGCCCTCCGCCGGGACGACGACCGGTGCCGTGAACTTGCAGCCGAGCGAGACCACCTCGGCACCGGGGAACCAGTCGGCCACGGCCCGAGCGGCCAGCGCCATGGTGTACATGCCGTGCGCGATCACCCCGGGCAGCCCGACGCTGCGGGCCACCTCGTCGTCCTGGTGGATCGGGTTGTGGTCGCCGCTGGCCTCGGCGTAGGCGACCAGGTCGGCTCGGGTGACCGTGTAGGTCCGCGGCTGCAGGCTCATGACTCGGGCCCCTGGTGCACCAGGGTCGCGCTGGTCGAGCAGACGAGGGCGCCGTCGGCGTCGGTGATCTCGCTGGTGGTGCCGATGATGTCGTTGCCGGCGATCTGGCGCAGGCTCGCGACGCTCAGCGTCGCGGTCAGGACGTCGCCGGGGACGACCGGCCGCTCGTAGGCGAACCGCTGCTCGCCGTGCACGATCCGGAACAGGTCGAGCTGCTCGGCCTCGAGGAAGGCGTTCATGGCCCCGAAGGCCAGCACGATCGGGAAGGTCGCCGGCGCCGGACCCCCGTCGTACGACGCCCCGGTGGCCTCGGCGAAGGCCCGGACGTTGTCCTCGGTGACGGCGTAGGGCGCGGTGGGCGGGAACACCCGACCGACGAGCGACTGGTCCACGGGCACGCCCTCAAGATAGACGTCGACCCGCCCGTACAGAACGGGCGGGTCGACGAGAAAGGCGTGGGGTCAGCGGGTCTCGCGGTGCACGGTGTGCCGGCGGTCGCGCGGGCAGTACTTCTTCATCTCCAAGCGGTCCGGGTCGTTGCGCCGGTTCTTCTTGGTGATGTAGTTGCGCTCCTTGCACTCGGTGCAGGCGAGCGTGATCTTGGGGCGAACGTCGGAGCTCTTGCTGGCCACGGGAAGGTCCTCTAGTAGTTGTGCTGTGCAGCTGGGCTAGTAGCGGGGGCGGGATTCGAACCCGCGACACCACGATTATGAGCCGTGTGCTCTAACCACCTGAGCTACCCCGCCACGGGGGACACGGCCTCGCTGTCGAGCGTAGCGAACCACGCCAGGCAGGTCTGACTGTGCCAGAGCCCCTTTACGGAATCGAACCGTAGACCTTCTCCTTACCATGGAGACGCTCTGCCGACTGAGCTAAAGGGGCCGGTGGGTGACACCGACGGAGAACTTTACACAGCCTCGGCGGTCTGGCCGAATTGGGAATCGGAGGCTCCGCCGCCCTGGATGCGAGCGAAGGGGACGGCCTCCTCGAGCTCGTAGGCGAGCTCGATCAGGGTCGCCTCGTGGCCCGCTCCGGCGCCGAACATCATCCCCAGCGGGAGCCCGGCTCCAGTGGTCGCCAGCGGCAGGGACATGGCCGGGTCACCGGTGGCGTTCTGGAGCGGAGTGAAGGCCACCCAGTCCAGGACCCGGTCCATGACCTGCTCGTAGTGCTGGGTCGGGTCGAGCCAGCCCACCGCGGGCGTCTGCGTCGCCAGCGTGGGGGTAAGCGAGACGTCGTAGCTCTTGAAGAACTCCGCCGAGGCCCGGGTGCTGCGGCGCAGGCGCCGGATCGCTCCCGGCATCCGGTGCAGGTGCCGCCGCGCGTGCGTGGCCAGCCCGTGGGTCACGTTGTCGAGGTTGTCGGGGTTCCACGAGACGCCGTGCATGCGGCGGCCGCCCCGCAGCAGGAAGTAGGCGAGGCTCGACCAGTAGAGGAGGAAGTCGTGCGGGAACGACGCCTCCACCGGCGCGTCCACCTGCTCCACGTGGTGCCCGAGCTCCTCGAGCTTGGCGGCGACCTTCAAGGTGAGCTCGGTGACCTCCGGGCTGGCGCTGCGCCCGACGCCCTCGGTCGCCACGCCGATCCGGAGCCGGCGCCGACCCGGCCGCGTCAGGTCTCCGACCGGCGGCAGGTGCAGGGCCCGGTAGACCTTCTCGGCCTCCCGGAAGAACGCCGCGGTGTCCCGCACGCTGCGGGTCACCACGCCGTCGCTGATGATCCGGACCGGCATCTGCCGCATCATCGCGTCCTGGGCGAGCCGCCCGCGGGTCGGCTTCAGCCCCACCAGTCCGTTGACCGACGCGGGGATCCGGATCGACCCGCCGCCGTCGTTGGCGTGTGCGAACGGCACCACGCCCGCCGCGACCATCGCCGCCGACCCGGCCGAGCTGGCGCCGGCTGTGTAGCGGGTGTCCCATGGGCTGCGGACCGGCCCGATCCGCGGGTGCTCCGCGCTCGGGAGGAAGCCGTACTCGCTCAGCTGGCTCTTCCCCAGTGGCACCAGCCCGGTGGCGAGGTACATCCGCGTGAAGTCGCCGTCGCGCTTGGCCCGCACCCCGACCCAGGCGTCGGTGCCCTGCATGGTGGGCATCCCGGCGGCGTCGACGTTGTCCTTGATCCAAGTCGGCACGCCCGCGAAGAACCCCGGCCGCGGCTCGCGCGCCTCGGCCCGGGCGCGGTCGAACGCCGCGTGGGCGATGCCGTTGAGCTCGGGCTGCATCCGCTCGGCCCGCGCGATGGCGGCCTCGATCACCTCCGGGATCGAGACGGTGCCGGCGTGCAGCGCCGCGACCAGCCCCACCGCGTCGTGCTCGCCGAGCGCGTCGTCGGAGAAGGCGTGGGTTCGGTGGTCCGGCACGCGCGAAATCTATCGGTTGGCGGTCCCGGCGCCCGGGACGGCCGCTTCCGAGCGCCGGGTCAGCCGACCTCGAACACGGCTCCGGGGTTGAGGATGCCCTGCGGGTCGAGGGCGTCTTTGATCCGCTGGTTGAGGGCGAGTGCGTCCGGGCCGAGGTAGTCGGCCAGCCAGGGTCGCTTGAGGCGGCCGACGCCGTGCTCGCCGGTGATGGTCCCGCCGAGGGAGATGGCGAGCTCCATCACCTCGCCGTACGCCGTCCGGGCGCGAGCGGCAAGGTCGGCGTCGGCAGGGTCGAAGACGATCAGCGGGTGGGTGTTGCCGTCGCCGGCGTGCGCGATGACCGCGATGGTGACCTCCCGCTTCGCCGAGATGCCGGCGATGCCGTCGACCAGGGCACCGAGCTGTGGCAGTGGCACGCCGACGTCCTCGAGCAGCAGCGTGCCGGTGCGCTCGACGGCGGGGATCGCGTTGCGGCGCGCCACGACGAACGCCTCGCCCTCGTCGGGGTCGTCGGTGCTGAAGACCTCGGTGGCATGGTGGTCCCGGCACAGCGCGGCGATCAGGTCGCACTCGGCGGCGGCGTGGCCGGCCGGCTCGTCGGACTGGATGACCAGCATCGCGGCCGCCGTCCGGTCCAGCCCCATCTTGGTCATGTCCTCGACCGCGTTGATCGTCGGCCGGTCCATGAACTCCAGCATCGAGGGGCGCAGCCGCCGGGTGATCGCGAGGACCGTGTCGGTGGCGTCGTCGAGGGTGGCGAACGTCGCGACCAGGGTCGCGGGCGGCCGCTGCTGAGGCACCAGCCGCAGCACGACCTCGGTGATGATGCCCAGCGTCCCCTCCGAGCCGACGAACAGCTTGGTCAGCGACAGCCCGGCGACGTCCTTGAGGCGCGGGCCGCCCAGCCGGACCGCCGTCGCGTCGGCCAGCACCACCGTCAGGCCGAGGACGTAGTCGGTCGTCACGCCGTACTTCACGCAGCACAGGCCACCGGCGTTGGTGGCGATGTTGCCGCCGATCGAGCAGATCTCGTAGGACGACGGGTCGGGCGGGTACCAGAGGCCGTGCTCCGCCGCTGCCGCCTTGACCTGGGCGTTGAGGAGCCCGGGCTGGACGACGGCGGTCCGGGTCACCGGGTCGACCTGGATCGCCGTCATCCGTTCGGTCGAGACGACCAGGCAGCCGTGGACGGCGGACGCCCCACCGGAGAGCCCCGACCCCGCACCGCGCGGCACCACGGGGATGCCGTGCGCGGCCGCGAACCGCACCGCGGCCTGGACGTCCTCGGTGGAGCCGGCCCGGACCACCGCGAGCGGGACGCCGGCATCGGGGTCGTTGGCGCGGTCCCAGCGGTACTTGTCCATCCGCTCGCGGTCGCTGACGACCACGTCGTCGCCCAGCTCGGCGACGAGAGGGCCGAGGTCGACCTGGGCGTCCACTGTCATGTAGGCAAGACTGACTCGCTCGTGGCGAAGACGCCACCGGGGCCAGGGAGGAGAAGGCAGCGTGGTTGACCCAGCAGTCGGCGCAGTCGAGGTCGGAGGGCTCCAGATCGCCCCGGCACTGCACGAGTTCGTGCGGGACGAGGCGCTGCCCGGGTCGGGCATCGAGGAGGCCACGTTCTGGGGCGGCGTGGAGGAGATCCTGCGCGACTTCGTCCCCCGCAACCGCGAGCTGCTGGCCCGGCGGGAGGAGCTGCAGCGACGGCTCGACGAGTGGCACACCGCGCACCCGGGCCCGGTTCGCGACCAGGCGGCGTACGTGCAGCTGCTCCGCGACCTCGGCTACCTGGTCGACGAGCCCGCCGACTTCACCATCGAGACCAGGGCGGTCGACGACGAGGTGGCCGTCCAGGCGGGCCCGCAGCTCGTCGTACCCGTGCTCAACGCGCGGTTCGCTGCGAACGCCGCCAACGCCCGGTGGGGCTCGCTCTACGACGCGCTCTACGGCACCGACGCGCTGCCGGAGGACGACGGTCAGGAGCGCGGCACGTCCTACAACCCCAAGCGGGGGGCGGCCGTCATCGCGCGGGCCCGCGCCTTCCTCGACGAGCACTTCCCACTGGCGCGGGGCTCGCACGCCGACGCGACCGGCTACTCGACCGAGGACGGCACGCTGACGGTGCGGCTCGGCGAGGGGTCCTCGGGGCTGAAGGACCCTGGGCAGTACGTCGGTCACCGCGGCGACCCCGCGGACCCGGAGGGTGTGCTCCTGGTCCACCACGGGCTGCACGTCGAGATCCAGGTCGACCGGGCGCACCAGATCGGCAAGGACGACGCCGCGGGTGTGAAGGACCTGCTCATCGAGGCCGCGGTGTCCACGATCATGGACCTCGAGGACTCCGTCGCGGCCGTGGACCCGGACGACAAGGTCGCCGGCTACCGCAACTGGCTGCTGCTCAACCGGGGCACGCTCACCGCCGAGGTCGACAAGGGCGGCTCCTCGTTCACTCGCTCTCTGGCCGAGGACCGGCTCTACGACGGCCCGTCGGGGCAGCTGGTGCTGCCTGGCCGCTCGCTGCTGTTCGTGCGGCAGGTCGGCCACCTGATGACCACCGACGCGGTCCTCCTCGAGGGTGAGGAGGTCCCGGAGGGGATCCTGGACGCGGTGCTGACCGCGCTCTGCAGCCTGGTCGACATCCAGGGCCGCAGCGAGCTGCCGAACTCGCGGACCGGGTCGATGTATGCGGTCAAGCCGAAGATGCACGGGCCCGACGAGGTGCGGTTCACCGACGACCTGTTCGCCGCCGTCGAGGACCTGCTGCTGCTCACCCGGGGCACCATCAAGCTGGGGATCATGGACGAGGAGCGGCGCACCTCGGCCAACCTCAAGGCCTGCATCCACGCCGCGCGCGGCCGGGTGGCCTTCATCAACACCGGCTTCCTCGACCGCACCGGCGACGAGCTGCACACCTCGATGCTCGGCGGCCCGATGATCCGCAAGGGCGCCATGAAGTCCACCGCCTGGATCCAGGCCTACGAGGACCAGAACGTCGACATCGGGCTGGCCTGCGGGCTCAAGGGCAAGGCGCAGATCGGCAAGGGCATGTGGGCGATGCCCGACGAGATGGCCGCGATGCTCGAGCAGAAGATCGGCCACCCGCGGGCCGGGGCCTCGTGCGCCTGGGTGCCGTCCCCGACCGCCGCGACGCTGCATGCGCTGCACTACCACCAGGTCGACGTCGCCGCGCGCCAGGACGAGATCGCCCGCGGCGGGCGGCGTACGTCGGTCGAGGAGCTGCTCACCGTCCCGCTGGCCGACCCGCCGTCGTGGACCGACGAGGAGCGGACCGCGGAGATCGAGAACAACCTCCAGGGCATCCTGGGCTACGTGAAGCGCTGGGTCGACGACGGCGTCGGCTGCTCCAAGGTCCCCGACATCCACGGCACCGCGCTGATGGAGGACCGCGCCACCTGCCGGATCTCCTCCCAGCACGTCGCCAACTGGCTGCACCACGGCGTCGTCTCGGCCGACGAGGTCGAGGCAGCGTTCCGCCGGATGGCCGACGTCGTCGACGCGCAGCAGGCCGGCCCCGGCTACCGGCCGATGGGGCCGTCCTACGACGGGGAGGCGTTCGGCGCCGCCCACGACCTGGTGTTCGAGGGGCTCGGCCAGCCCTCGGGCTACACCGAGCCGATCCTGCACCGGCGACGCCGAGCCGTGAAATCTGCCAAGGAGGAAACGCAGTCATGACCCTGTCCCTCTCCCAGGCTCGCACGATCATCGCCGGCACGCTCGCGGCCGGGAGCAACGCCTCGTTCAAGCCGCTCACCGTCGTGGTCCTCGATGCCGGCGGACACCTGCTCGCCGCCGAACGCGAGGACGGCTCGTCCAACAAGCGGTTCGAGGTCGCCTACGGCAAGGCGCACGGCGCGGTGTCGCTCGGCATGGGCTCGCGGGCGCTGATGGACCGGGCCGAGCAGCAGCCCTACTTCGTCGCCGCGGTGACCCATTCGGTCGGTGCGCTCGTGCCGGTCCCGGGCGGCGTACTGGTCAAGGCCGCCGACGGCACCCTGCTCGGCGCCGTCGGGGTCTCGGGCGACACCTCCGACCACGACGAGGAGGCCGCCCTGGCCGGCGTCGAGGCGGCCGGGCTCGTGGCTCAGGCTGACTGATCGCGTGCCCGGGCACGGCCAGCGCCTGGGGACCGCGCAGCTCCCGGACGGGCGCCGGGTCGCCTACGCGGCCACCGGGTCGGGGCAGCCGCTGCTGCTGGTCCCGGGCTGGCTGAGCCACGTCGAGCTCGGCTGGGAGATACCGGCCGAGCGCCGCTTTCACCAGTCGCTGTCGTCCGGCCGGACGCTGGTGCGCTTCGACCGGCCCGGCTGCGGCCTCTCCGACCCCTACGACGGACCGCGCACGCTCGCGCTCGAGCTCGCGACCGTCGCTGCCGTGGTCGAGGCGCTCGGCCTGGCCCGGTTCGACCTGCTGGGCACCTCTCTCGGCGCACCGGTGGCCGCGCAGTGGGCCGCGGACCATCCCGAGACCGTCGACCGGCTGGTCCTCTACGGCGGCTGGGCGGACGGCCGGGAGATCGGTGACGACGACAGCCGGCGGCACGTGCTCGGCCTGATCAGCACCCACTGGGGGCTCGGGTCGGACCTGATGACCGAGCTCTACGCGCCGGACGCCGACCCGCCCACGCGCCGGGCCTTCACCGACTACCAGCGCGCCGCCTCCTCGCCCGCGACGGCGGCCGCGCTGCTCGGCCTGGCGCTCGAGCTCGACGTACGACCTGCCCTGGCGCGCGTCCGCGCGCCCACGCTGGTGCTGCACCGGCGCGAGGACCGGGCCGCGCCGCTCGCGCAGGGGCGGGCGCTGGCGGCCGCAATCCCCGGGGCGGAGCTCGTGGAGCTCGAGGGTCGCTCGCACCTGCCGGCCATCGGTGACGCGGACGCGGTGGTGCGGCGGGTGCGGGCGTTCCTGGGGCTACCGCGGCTGCGCGGGGACGCCTCGAGCGGGCTGACGCCGCGGCAGCTGGAGGTCGCAGCCCTGGTGGCCGAGGGGCTGACCAACCGCCAGATCGCCGCGCGGCTGCACATCACCGAGCGCTCCGCCGAGTCGCACCTGGAGCGGATCCGGCTGCGGCTGGGCTTCCGGTCTCGCGCCCAGGTGGCGGCCTGGGTCGCCGAGCGGGGCGGCGAAGTGCGGTAGTTCCCCGCCTGTGCGGCGGTGCCTTGTCCCGGAGGATCGTCAGCATGCCTGCTCGTCGTAGCCACCTGGTCGTGTCCGCCCTCGGCTGGCTGGGGTTCAACGCCGTGATGCTCTGGGCGGTGGCCTTCCTGGCCGGCGTGCTCCTGCCCCGGACCGTCGACGGGCGACACCGGCTCGGGACCGTGGGGGCGGTGGCTGTGGACCTGGCCCTGCTGCTGCTCTTCGCGGTCCAGCACTCGGTGATGGCCCGCCGGTCGGTGAAGACGTGGCTGCGGCGCTGGGTGCCGGCGCCGCTCGAGCGCACGGCCTACGTGCTGGCCACCGATGTCTGCCTGACCGTGCTGTTCGGGCTGTGGGAGCCGTTCGGGGGCACGGTCTGGCGGGTGGACGGCGCCCCGGCGTGGCTGCTGTGGGGGCTGTGCGCGGCCGGCTGGTTGCTGGCCGTCGTGGCGACGTACGCCGTCGACCAGCCCGAGCTGATGGGGCTGCGGCACGCGGGGTGGGGTCGCCCGGTGCGTCCGGACGCCGGGCTGGAGACCGGTGGCCTCTACTCCGTGGTGCGGCACCCGCTGATGACGGGACTGGTGCTGGCCTTCTGGGCGACGCCGTCGATGAGCGCCTCGCACCTGCTGTTCGCGGCCGCGGCCACGGCGTACGTCCTGGTGGGGATGGCGTTCGAGGAGCGCGATCTGCGCCGGACCTTCGGCGCGGCGTACGACGACTACGCGGCGCGGGTGCCGGCACTGGTGCCGGGGCTGGTGCTGCGACGCCGGGGGCCCGTCGGTCAGGAGGCCTGACCGCGGCGGAAGCAGCCGACCAGGTGCGGGTCGAAGACGCCGATCGCCTCCATCAGCGCGAACATCGTGGTCGGCCCGACGAACGCGAACCCGCGCTTCTTGAGCGCCTTGGAGAGCGCCTTGGACTCCTCCGACGTCGTCTGCATCTCCTCGGTGGTGGCCGGCGCGGGTGGCTCGTCAGGGGCGAAGGAGAGCACAAACGCCTCCAGCCCCCCGTCGACGTCGGGAGCCTCGCGCAGCGCGACCGTGGCCCGCGCGTTGACGATGGCGGCGGAGATCTTCGCTCGGTTGCGGACGATCCGGGCGTCCGCCATGAGCCGCGCCTCGTCGTCGGGGCCGAACGCCGCGATCGCGTCGGCGTCGAAGTGGTGGAACACCTCGCGGAACGCCTCACGCTTGTTGAGGATCGTCGACCACGACAGCCCGGACTGGAACGCCTCGAGGGTGAGCCGCTCGAGGTAGGCCGACTCGCCGTGCACCCGGTTGCCCCACTCGGTGTCGTGGTAGTCGCGCATCACCCCCGGCCCCCCGCCCCACGGGCACCGGGTGATGCCGTCCTCGCCAGTCACTGGCCCCATGACCACGATCCTGCCCCACCGCGCCGACAGGCGGGCGCCGGCGGGCCGGGCGTCAGCCCCGTCCCACGGACATGACGTCACCGATGGGCTCGTACGCCGGCCAGAGCTCCGCCAGACGCCTCAGATGGAGGTCGACGTCCGTGCCGCGGGCCAGGATGTTGGCCTCGCACTCCACAGGGTCGTTGTCGAACGCCCTGACGCTGAGGACCGTGAATGGCGCTGCCGACATGGTGGCCAACGCGAGAGCGCGCACGTTGGCCAGGTGGCAGTAGCTGACGTCGGTCACCACCACGGTCCGACCCAGCACGAGGTCGGCGACCATCGCGCTGAAGTGCCGGCTGGCGCGCGGTTCCGGCAGGTTCTGGTGGGCGCCCTTCTGGTAGTCGTCGATCACCAACCAGTCCGGGTTCTGCTCGGCCAGCGACCGCAGGTAGCTGGACTTGCCGGAGCCTGGCAGACCAGTCACCACGATGAGCTGCCCCGCGCGCGGCAGGGCGGGCGGCCGGGCTGGCCCCTGCTGCGCGAGCGACTCCAGCCGCAGCTCCCCGTCACTGCACCAGAGCAGGTGCGGGCGTTCGTCGTACTCGAAGTGGAGCGTGCCGACGAAGAGGTTCTGGCCGTCGTGGTGGTGGATGTGGGGTCCCAGCCACCTCAGAAACTTGAAGACCCCTCGGGCCTTGAGCTTGAAGGAGAAGCGGCAGTCCAGGTGCCAGCGCCCCATCCTGGACCACTCGAGCCTCCCGTGCGGCGTGGTCTGTACGCCCATCGCGCTGCTCATCCACGTCGCCCAGTCGTGGCGCCACGGCTGGCCCTCATATGGATCCGGCTCGGCGCTCGTCTCGGCCCAGTCCGGGGCCCAGTCGACGACCGGCTCGACGACCGGGTCGGGCAGCGGTGGCCAGTTCGCGGGTCGCTCCACAGGGGCGAGCGCCGAGAAAGCCGCCAGCACCTCTGCCGGGACGTCGTTACGGAACGAGAAGCCGAGACTCGCCTCGGTGAAGGAGCCCACGGCGGGACCCTAGGCGTTCCCCCGGGGTCGCAGCCGGGCATTGGGAAGAACTGGCGCGGGGATCGGTCGCTGGTCGGTGCCGACCGGGATTCCGAACCGCCCATCGGCGTACTGCCCTCCGGCGAGCTGGGCCATCCAGTCCTCGCGGAAGCCGACCACCTCCTCGTGGCTGCGGCCGACGAAGTTCCACCACATGACGATCGCCTCGCCGAAGGGCGGTCCGCCGAGCAGGAGCACGCGCGCGTCGGCCACCGCCTCGACGGTGACGCGCTGGGAGCCCGGCGGCAGGTAGGCGAGCTCATGCTGCTTGACCTCGACGTCGCCGAGGGAGACCACGCCGGTGTCGACGAGGACGCCGTGCTCGAACGTCGGGTCGACGTCGAGGTGCAGCTCTGTGCCGGCGTCGAGCCGCAGCTCCGCGCCCAGCAGCGGGGTCGCGGTCGAGACCGGCGACGACGAGCCGAGCAGCGAGCCCAGGAAGACCCGCGCCTCCCAGCCCGGCCCACTCACCGGCTCGGGGGCGTAGTGGTCGAACGCCGGCGCGCCGTTGCGCGCGGACTCAGGGAGGGCGACCCACAGCTGCGCGCCGTGCAGCACCGTCGTCGACGAGGTGGAGACCTCGGAGTGGCTGATGCCGTGCCCGGCGGTCATCAGGTTGAGCTCGCCCGGCCGGACCATCGCGTGGTGGCCGGCGCTGTCGCGGTGCTCTACCTCGCCGGTGAACAGCCACGAGACGGTCTGCAGCCCGGTGTGCGGGTGCGGTGCAACGCTCATGCCACCGCTGTCGGCGACCCGGTCGGGGCCGTAGTGGTCGAGGAAGCACCAGGCGCCGATCAGTGAGCGCTCCCGCTGCGGCAGCGTGCGGCGTACGGTCATCGCCCGCGGCCCGCCGAGAGGTACGTCGCGGGGCACCATCACCTCGATGCCGGTCGCCGGCCGCGCGTGGCAGTCGAGCTCGTCGGGCTTGTCCTCGAGGTTGCTCACACCGAGATTCTTGCGCGGCGGGCCACGCGGGCGCGGGGCGAGTTTCGCAACGGCTCAGGACTGGTGGATGGGGTTCGTGGCCCGTTTGTGGCCGACCTCGTGCCCCTCGCCGAGCTTGATGACGCCGGTACGCCGGGCGCCCGGCTTCTCGAGCCGGATCACCACCGACTTCGAGGTCGGGGTGTTGCTGCCCTCGGCCTTGGAGTCGAGCGGGACCAGCGGGTTCGTCTCGGGGTAGTACGCCGCCGCGCAGCCGATCGGCTGGTCGTAGGGCACGATCCGGAAGCCGGTCGCCGCGCGCTCCGAGCCGTCGTGCCAGATGCTGACCAGGTCGACGACGTCGCCGTCGTTCCAGCCGAGGTGGCGGATGTCGTCGGGGTGCACGAAGACCACCCGACGCCCCTTGCTGACCCCGCGGTAGCGGTCGTCGAGCCCGTAGATCGTGGTGTTGAACTGGTCGTGCGAGCGCAGCGTCTGCAGCAGCAGGTGACCATCCGGGACCTCGAGCACCTCCAGCGGGCTCGCCGAGAAGATCGCCCGGCCGGTCTCGGTCGGGAACTCCCGGTTGTCGCGCGGCGGGTGCGGCAGCGTGAAGCCACCGGGCTGGTCGACCTTCTCGTCGTACGCCGCGCAGCCGGGCACGACCCGGGCGATCCGCTGGCGGATGGTGCCGTAGTCGGTCCGGAAGGTCTCCCACGGGATGTCGTGCTGCTCCCCGAGCGTCGCCAGGGCCAGCGAGCAGACGATGTCGACCTCGGAGCGGAGCTCGTCCGAGGCCGGCTGGAGCGGGCCTTTGGAGGAGTGCACCGCCGACATCGAGTCCTCGACCGTGACCCGCTGCTCGCGGCCACCGGTCAGGTCCTTCTCGCTGCGCCCGAGCGCCGGGAGGATCAGCGCGGTGCGGCCGTGCACGACGTGCGACCGGTTCAGCTTGGTCGACACGTGCACGGTGAGCTCGGCGTGGCGCATCGCCTGCTCCGCGACGTCGGTGTCGGAGACCGCGGAGACGAAGTTGCCGCCCATTGCGAAGAAGACCCGCGCCCGGCCGTCGGCCAGCGCCTTGACCGCCTCCACCGTGTCGAAGCCGTGCTCGCGGGGCGGCTCGAAGTGGAACTCGTCGCGCAGCGCGTCGAGGAACGCCGGCTTCGGCCGCTCCCAGATCCCCATGGTCCGGTCGCCCTGCACGTTGGAGTGTCCGCGGACCGGGCACAGACCCGCGCCCGGCTTGCCGATGTTGCCCTGGAGGAACGCGACGTTGGCGATCTCCTTGACGATCGCGACGGAGTTGCGGTGCTGGGTCAGCCCCATCGCCCAGCAGACCACGGTGCGCGAGGAGTCGCGGAACAGCGCCGCGCACTCCTCGATCTGAGCGCGAGTCAGCCCGCTGGCGCGCTCGACCTGCGCCCAGTCGAGGTCCTTCACGTGGGTCGCGTAGTCCTCGAAGCCGCTGGTGAACTGCTCGATGAACGTGTGGTCAACGGCGTCCCACTCGAGCAGCAGGGCGCCGATCGCCTGGAAGAGCGCCAGGTCGCCGTTGATCCGGATCGGGAGGTGCAGGTCGGCGAGCTCGGTGCCGCGGGCGACGATGCCCCGAGCGTTCTGCGGGTTCTTGAACCGCACCAGCCCCGCCTCGCGCAGCGGGTTGACCGAGACGATCTTGGCGCCGTTGCGCTTGGCCTCCTCCAGCGCGCTGAGCATCCGCGGGTGGTTGGTGCCGGGGTTCTGGCCCGCGATCACGATCAGCTCGGCGTGGTGGATGTCGTCGAGGGTGACCGATCCCTTGCCGATGCCGATCACCTCGGCCAGGGCGACCGAGGTCGACTCGTGGCACATGTTGGAGCAGTCGGGCAGGTTGTTGGTGCCGAAGGCCCGGACGAAGAGCTGGTAGACGAACGCCGCCTCGTTGGAGGTCTTGCCTGAGGTGTAGAAGACCGCCTCGTCGGGGCTGCTGAGCGCGCGCAGGTGGTCGCCGACCAGCGTGAAGGCCTCGTCCCAGGTGATCGGCTCGTAGTGGCTGCCCTGGGGGCGCAGCACCATCGGCTCGATGACGCGGCCCTGCTGGCCCAGCCAGTAGTCGGTCTTGTCCGCGAGCTCGGCGAGCGGGTGCGCCGCGAAGAACTCGCGACCGATGTGGCGGCGGGTGGCCTCCTCGGTGACCGCCTTGGCGCCGTTCTCGCAGAACTCCGCAGTGTGCCGATGCTCGGGTGAGGGATCGGGCCACGCGCAGCCCTGGCAGTCGAAGCCGTCGACCTGGTTGAGCTTGCGCAGCGCCGTCGTCGCACGGCGTACGCCGAGCTGCTCGACGACCCGCTTCATCGCCACCGCGACCGCGGTCGGGCCGGCCGCGTGGTCCTTCGCGGGGCCGACGGACAGCTCGCTCTCGTCGATGTCGTGGGTGGGTGGCTTGCGGCTCATGGGGACCATCCTTCGCCCTCCCGGCCCGCCGGGCCACCCGGGGGCTGCGGCTCCGTCGGGAATGGCCCGTCCAGGTGCTGTCATGTGCCTCGCGGAAGGACTATGTTCGGCGCGATTCGCAACGTGGAACGGCGCGCCTGTGCGCGACGTCCAACGCCACGTCGCACAGCTCAGTACCCCAAGAAGGAGCACTGCATGAGCAGCAACGAGCCTCCCGCAGGGTCGACGCCGCCTCCCGGAGAGCCGACGCCGCCCCCGCCGCCCCCGCCGAACGTGTCGGCGGCACCTCCGCCACCCCCGCCGCCGCCTCCGGCCGGAGCCATGGCGCCAGGCATGCCAGGCGCTGCGTACGGCCCCGGTCAGCCGGGCAACCTGCTCGACCGGTTCCTGGCCCGGCTGATCGACGGGATCATCGTCGGCATCCCCTACTGGATCGTCTACCTGATCATGATGTCGGCCACGAGCTACTTCCTCGGGCTGTTCTTCTCCGGGATCGTGCTGGCGGCGATCGCGCTGGGCTACTTCGGCTACCTGGAGTCCAACCGCGGCCAGACCATCGGCAAGCAGGTGATGAAGCTCAAGACGGTCGGTCCCGACAGGCACAGCAACCCCACGATGAACGAGGCCATCAAGCGCAACATCTGGTACGCCTTCGGCATCGTGCCGATCCTGGGCGGGTTCGCCGAGCTGGCCTCGGTCATCCTGATCGCCATCAACATCAACAGCGACCCGCAGCGCCAGCACTGGTTCGACAAGTTCGCCGGTGGCACCAGGGTCATCAAGGTCGGCTGACCCGGCACTAACTGCACCAACTCCACGCTGACCCGCCCGTTCTGTACGGGCGGGTCAGCGTCGTCTCAGGAGTTGGAGAAGACCGCGGGGTCGTCGGGGCCACGGCCGGCCCAGGTCCAGGCGTAGGCCGGGTCCTCGACCGCGAGCCCGCCCTCGCCGAGGTCGAGCGGGGCGAAGGTGTCGACCATGACCGCGGACTCCTCGAAGTAGTCCACGCCCAGCGACGCCTCGATCGCCGAGGGCTGCGGGCCGTGGGCGAAGCCGCCGGGGTGCAGCGAGATCGAGCCCAGCCCGATGCCCGAGCCCTTGCGGGCCTCGTAGTCGCCGCCGACGTAGAACATCACCTCGTCGCTGTCGACGTTGGAGTGGTAGTAGGGCACCGGGATCGCCAGCTCGTGGTAGTCGACCTTGCGGGGCAGGAAGTTGCAGACCACGAAGTTGTGCCCCTCGAAGACCTGGTGCACCGGCGGGGGCTGGTGGATCTTCCCGGTGATCGGCATGTAGTCGTCGATGTTGAACGTGTAGGGGTAGAGGCAGCCGTCCCAGCCGACCACGTCGAACGGATGGGTCGCATACGTCATCCGAGTGCCGACGATGCCGGCGCTGGTGCGGTGCTTGACCAGCACCTCCACGTCCTCGCCGTCCTGCAAGAACGTCTCGGTGGGGCCGTGCAGGTCGCGCTCGCAGTACGGCGCGTGCTCGAGCAGCTGGCCGTAGCGCGAGAGGTAGCGCTTGGGCGGCGCGACGTGGCTGTTGGCCTCGATCGGGTAGAGCTGGCTCGGCTCCGAGGGCACCCAGCGGTGCGTTGTGGCGCGCGGGATGACCACGTAGTCGCCGGTCCGGTAGGACAGCACGCCCAGCACGGTCTCGACCGTGCCGGCCCCGGACTCGACGTAGACGCACTCGTCGCCGATCGCGTTGCGGTAGTACGCCGACGGGTCCACCCCCGTGACGACATAGGCGATCCGCACGTCGTTGTTGCCCAGCACCATGCGCCGGTCGGCGACCGGGTCCTTGCCGGTGGCCAGCTCGTGGAGCTTGAGGTGACGCGGCTTGAGCGGGTGGTTGGGCGTGCGGGCCTGGTCGGGCAGCTCCCACACCTCGCTGGCGACGATCGCCGAGGGTACGCCGCTGTGGTAGAGCAGCGAGGAGTCGGAGGAGAAGCCCTCCTCCCCCATCAGCTCCTCGCGGTAGAGGTTGCCCTCGGGGTCGCGGTGCTGGGTGTGTCGCTTCGGCGGGACCTCACCCACTGACCGGTAGTGCGCCATGTCTCGAGTGTCTCGGACCGGCCGCCTGGTGTCGAAGTCCGTCGTCCCGGTGCGTGCATCGCAAGGCGCCGGAGCGACGCTCTACTCGTACGTCCAACTAGCGACGGCAACGCCGCGAGGTGCGCGCCGGGGCGGCGGAATCCGGCGCCAGGCGGCCGGTCCGAGACACTAGGTTAGTCGGGTGCCACTCGACGATGCGTGGGCCGGACTGGTCGACGACGCTGCCATCTTCCCGCCGGGCGACCTGCCCCTCCACGACGCGACCGCGGCCTACTCCGCACGCACGGCCGAGGACGGCGCGGAGCTGGTCGGCACGTTCGTGCTCAAGGACACCGACCTGCCCCTGGTGCGTGGCTTCGGTGGCCCGCTGTCGGTGGTGGTCACCGGGGGGGCCGGTCAGCTCGCAGGACCGGTCGGGCTGTGCGCGAAGCTCGGGCTCAACCTGGCGGGCCTCGAGGTCGCCGTCCGCGACCTCGACGACCCGGCCGGCAACGTCCGCCGGGTGGTGACCGCGCTCCGCGAGGTCGAGACGGACGTCCCGGTCCACGTGGAGCTGCCGCACGTCGCGAACAGCTCGTCGTGGTTCGCCGCGGCCGACGAGGTGGCCGCTGCGGAGCTGCGGCTGAAGTTCCGCACCGGCGGGCTCGAGGCCGCCGCGTTCCCGGCCGCGCACGCGCTGGCCCGGTGGATCGACGCCGCGCTGGACCGCGAGACCCCGTTCAAGTGCACGGCCGGGCTGCACAACGCCGTACGACACACGGGCGAGGACGGCTTCGAACACCACGGCTTCCTCAACGTCCTGGTCTCCACGCGGATGCTCTTCGACGGAGCCACGGTCGACCAGGCGGTCACCGTGCTGGAGCAGCGCGAGCCCGGCGCCCTTGTCGAGGCGGCGCACCAGCTCGACCTCGCCGGCGCCCGGCGGTGGTTCACCTCCTTCGGCTCCTGCTCGGTCGCGGAGCCGCTGGCCGACCTCCGCGCGCTCGGCCTGGTCGCATGAGCGGGTTCGGGCTCGACCACCTGCCCTACGGCGTGTTCTCGGTCGCGGGCGGACCGCGTCGGGTGGGGGTCCGGTACGACGACGACGAGGGGTCGTGGCTCCTCGACGTACACGCCGAGACCGGGCAGCCGGAGTTCGCGCAGCCCTCGCTCAACGCGCTGATGGCGCTCGGCACCGAGGTGTGGCGGCAGACGCGCGACGAGGTGCGGGGGCTGATCGAGGGCGGTGCGGAGCTGCTCCCGCTCGAGGAGGCGACCCTCCATCTGCCGATCGAGGTCGCCGACTACGTCGACTTCTACGCCTCGCTCGACCACGCGACCAACGTCGGCAGGATCTTCCGCCCGGACGGCGATGCACTGACGCCCAACTGGCGGCACCTGCCGATCGGCTACCACGGCCGGGCCGGCACTGTGGTCGTCTCCGGTACGCCGGTCACCCGGCCCAGCGGCCAGCGCAAGGCCCCGGACGAACCAGCACCGACCTACGGCCCGAGCCGCCGGCTCGACATCGAGGCCGAGCTCGGCTTCGTCGTCGGCGCGCCGTCCGAGCTCGGCTCGGCCGTGCCGTTCACCGGGCTCGCCGACCACGTGTTCGGCGTGACCGGCCTCAACGACTGGTCTGCGCGTGACATCCAGGCCTGGGAGTACGTCCCGCTCGGACCGTTCCTCGGCAAGTCGTTCGCGACGTCGATCTCACCGTGGGTGACTCCGCTCGCGGCGCTCGACGCGGCCTGGGTCGAGCTGCCGGGCCAGGACCCGGAGCCGCTGCCCTACCTCGGCCCCGGCGCGACACACGGGCTCGACATCGACGTCGAGATCGAGCTCAACGGCGAGGTGGTGAGCCGGCCGCCGTACCGCACCATGTACTGGTCCCCGGCCCAGATGCTCGCGCACCTGACGGTCAACGGCGCCTCCCTGCGCACCGGTGACCTGTTCGCCTCCGGCACCATCAGCGGGCCCGAGCCCGGTGAGCGCGGCTCGTTCCTCGAGCTGTCGTGGGGCGGCAAGGAGCCGTTCACCACCTCCGACGGCACCAGCCGCACGTTCCTCGAGGACGGCGACCAGGTCGTCATCCGCTACTCAGCCCCTGGAACCGACGGCGGCCGGATTACCCTCGGCGAGGTCGCGGGTCGCATCGAACCGGCCCGCTGAGCAGTCGCATTCCTACAAGCCGATCCCCGACCCGGACCCTAGGCTCGCCGGCATGCCTCTGATCGCACGGTTCAACGTCAACGGGTGGGACGAGCGGCCCATCGAGGGGCTCGAGGGCGGCTGGGTGGGCGCAGTGGAGATGCGCAAGGAGTTCACCTCCGGCATCGTCGGGAGCTCGGTCGCGCTGTTCGTCTCCAGCGGCGAGACCGAGGGGCAGCGGTCCTACTTCGCGGCCGAGCGGATCACCGGTACGACGGACGACGGCCGCTCGGGCAGTGTGACGGTCCACCACGGCGGGCTGGAGTCCGCGCCCGAGTCCTGGTTCGGGCACGTGGTCCCCGGCTCGGGCACCGACGACTTCGCCGACTGGTCGGGTTCGGCCCGCATCAAGCACGACGACGACGGCGCCTGCTTCGTCTTCGAGCTCGGGTGACTGATGTGATCGAGCCGTCACCGGCGTGAACTAGAACTTGTTCCATCTGGCTTCCTAGACTCGACCCATGGGCCTGCTCACCCCCGTCGCCGTGCGCATCGGCGCGATCTCGTGGATGCCGAAGCTGCTGCCCCAGATCGTCTGGTTCGACAAGACGCTGCACCGCGCCACCCGCGGCCGGATCACCGTGCTCGACATCGCCGGGCTGCCCAACCTCATCCTCACCGTCAGAGGCCGCAAGTCGGGCATCGAGCGCAGCACGCCGCTGCTCTGCATTCCCGACGGCGACACGATCCTGATCGCCGGCTCCTACTTCGGCGGACCCGATATGCCGCTGTGGGTCGGCAACCTGCGCGCCGCCGGCGGAGCGGCGAAGATCGAGTACGAGCGGGAGACCTTCCCCGTCCACGCCACCGAGCTCTCGGGCGAGGAGCGCGCCGCGGCCTGGCGGCACATGCTGGCGACCTGGCCGAACTACGCGAAGTACGAGGAGCGCACCGAGCGGCTCATCCCGGTGTTCCGGTTGGCTCGAGCCTGACCGGCGTCCTCTCCTCAGGAGAACGACGCGGGAAGGGCCTGCCGGAACGCGCTGAACGGCCCCGGCAGGCCGACGGCCATGTCGTCCTCCGCGAGGATGGCGTTGGCCAGCGTGCGCTTGTCGCCCACGAGCAGAACGGCGACGACGGGCCCGTCACCTGCGGGCACGCACCGGGAGGGGATGTCCAGGCGCACCCGGTGCGCGGCCTTGCTCACGCTCACGTGACAGGTCGGCGGCTCCTCCTCTTCGCGATCGGTCTCGCTCGGGTCGTAGAGGTGGGACAGGAAGGCGCGCGACCCGGCCACGTGCTGGAGGTTCACGGTGGCCTCCATCAGCGCCGCGTCCTTCGGGTGGTCCAGGTCGGTGCCGGCGGCGAAGGCGAGGCTCTGCACCCAGCGGGTGTGGATGGGCAGCACCCGCGCCAGGCGGACGACGACCCGGAGCCCGTCGCGGTGATGGGTCACCGTGAGGTGGCGGATGTCCACGGAGTCCGCGATCGCGGGAGCCACGGCCTCGCCCGAGCCGACCACCTCGACGTCACCACGACGGTCGGCCCGGTCGATGGCGGGCACCGCCGCGCTCGGGCCCGCGGGCAGGGCCAGGACACCGGCGACCAGGAGGCCGGACGCGAGGAGCTTGATCACGAGCGGAATCCTGCCCCGTCAAAGGGCGCTTGTCCGCCATATCCGCGCCAATGGGTCCCGCGGGTCCGCGCTAGCGTCTGCGCGTGCAGTACGGCCACTACCCCGCCCCGCGCTTCACGGTCGCCCATCTGAGCGACGTCCACCTGCTCGCTCATGGCGTCAAGCAGTACGGCGTCGTCGAGCCCCAGGACGGGCTGCGGCTGGTGCTCGAGCGGCTGCGCCGGCTCGAGCGCAGGCCCGACGTGATGGTGTTCACCGGCGACCTCGCCGACAAGGGCGAGCCGGAGGCCTACGCCACCCTGCGCGAGCTGGTGGAGCCGTTCGCCGACGACCTCGGCGCCCAGGTGGTCTGGGTGATGGGCAACCACGACGACCGCGGTGCCTACGCGCGGGGGCTCCTCGACTCCGACGACGACGGGCCTCAGGACCGGTGCTACGACGTGGGCGGGCTGCGGGTGATCGCCCTCGACACCAGCGTCCCGGACTACCACCACGGCGAGCTGGGCGCCGACCAGCTGGCCTGGCTGCGCGACCAGCTGAGCACGCCGGCCGAGCACGGCACGATCCTGGCCATGCACCACCCTCCGATCCCGGTGCCGATGCTCGAGGTTGCGGCCGTGATCGAGCTCCTCGACCAGCCGGCCCTCGCCGAGGTCGTCGAGGGCAGCGACGTGCGCTGCATCCTGGGCGGCCACTTCCACTACTCCTCCTACAGCACCTTTGCCGGCGTCCCGGTCTCGGTGGCCTCGGCGAGCTGCTACACCAGCGACCCGGCGCCGCTGGACCGGTTCATCTCCGGTGTCGACGGAGCGCAGGCGTTCACGATGGCGCACGTCTACGACGACCGGATCGTGCACACGGTCGTCCCGCTGGCCGAATCGCCCGAGGTGACGGGCTACTCCCTCGAGGTCCGTGCCATGGTCGACGCGATGTCGTCGGAGGAGCGCCGCGACACCTTCAGCCGCAAGGACTCGGAGTTCAACACCGGCAACGAGGACCACGTCGGCCTCGGCGCCGGTCAGGACCCGGTTGGCGAGCTGTAGTCGGGCTGAGTCCGGATCGGGCTCAGCCCACCATCCGCCGTGCCGGCAGCCGACCGGTGACGGTCGCGACGGCGTCGAGGAAGACCGGCGTCCATCGCTCGTGGTCGAGCACGATCGAGGCGTGGCCACCGGGGGCCTCGTGCACCGAGGCGTCAGGGATGGCGGCGGCGAGCTTGCGCTGCCGGCGGGTGGGGATCGCCTTGTCGCGGGCGGTCACCACGACCGCGGCCGGAACGTCGACCGAGCCGATCCACGGTGCGGAGTTGAACCGGCCCAGCTCGCTGAGGACCTCGGGCATCGACCAGGCCGACGTGCTGCGGAACTCCGAGCGGCCCCAGCCGATCCCGTCGGCCAGGTGCACCGGGGGCAGCTCCGGCAGCGCTGCGGCCAGCCGCTCCACCTTGGCGAGCGCGACGCGCGACAACGGGTGCATCGCGAGCGTCATCACGGGGAAGAACAGCCGCTCGCCGGCGTGACCGCGCAGGTTGCGCGCGGTCGAGGCGAGCACCAGCCCGTCGACCCTCTCGGGGTGGGCGTGCCAGACCTCTTGGGCCACCGCGCCGCCGAGCGAGTAGCCCGCCACGATCGCCGAGTCGATGCCGAGCGCGTCGAGCACGCCGGCGACGTCGGCGGCGCAGTCACCGATCCGGAACCGGGGCGACCTGATGCCGCGGCCGTGCCAGCGCAGGTCGAGGGCGACGACCCGGTGGGTGCGCGACAGCTCGCCGAGCACGCCGAACCAGGTCAGGTAGGCGGTGCAGCCCAGCGCGTGCAGCAGCACGATGGTCGGCGCGTCGCGGTGCGGCCCGGGCACGTCGACCACGAAGGTGCGCCCACCCGACAGCTCGACCAGGCGCCCCTCGGGCACCGACTCGACCGGCGGCAGCTGCACCGCCCGGCGTACGGCGAGCGCCGCCGCTCGCCGAGCGCCGACCGCGCCGACCCGATAGACGGTCCGGGTCGCTGCCCGGCTGCCTCGCCACACCAGTTGGGGGAGCCTCATCACGTCAACTCTTTCAAGGCGGGCTCGAACTGCGCCAGGAGGGGGCCCAGGTCGTGGACCAGGTCGGGGCAGCTGATCACCGTGACGTTGACCCGGTCCTGGTAGCTCCAGACCGTCACGTTGAGCCCGATCCCCTCCAGGATCGGCCCGGCGCTGAACAGGTCGACCAGCCGCGAGTCGCCGAGCCACACCTCCTCGCGGGGGCCGGCCACGTTGGACACGACCACGTTGAACGGTGCGGGGTGCCAGGAGGCGGCGCGGGCCCGGGAGTAGGCACGCATGCCGGCCGCGAACGGAGCCGGCGGGGTGAACTGCACCCAGTCGATGAGCATGTCGGGACCGAGCGTCTGTTGCCCGAGCTTGGAGGCGTCGGTGACCCGGTGGATCTCGGCGAGCCGCTCGTGCGGGTCGTCGATGTCGGTGGCGAGCGTCGTGAACAGCGTCGAGACCCGGTTGCCGCTGAGCCGGGGCGCATCGCTCGCGGCGTCCGTGCCGACCGGGACCCCCGCGGTGAGCGAGGCCGTGGGCCGCTCGCCTCGCTCGTCGAGCCAGCGCCGCAGGGCGCCGCCGACGACGCCGAGCACCACGTCGTTGAGCGTGACCCCGTGCTTGGCCTTGACCGCCTTGAGCTCGTCGAGCGGCAGGGTGCAGGTCGCGAAGCTGCGGCGTGGGCCGAGGGCGGCGTTGAACGACGTGCGCGGCACGTCCAGCAGCGGCCGGGGCGGCGTCACGTCGGACCCGCGTCGGATCCTGACCAGGGCCGTGACGTTGTGTGCAGTACGCCGCAGCAGACCGGGCAGCGAGAACAGCTGCCGCACGAAGTCGCGGACCGCGTCGGTGACCAGCCGTACGCGGGTGGGGGTGGGCTCGAGTGCATGCGGCGGACCGGCCGGTCCCCGCTGGCCGGTGACGTTGGCGAGCAGGTTGTTGGCCGCGTTGCCGTCGGCGAGCGCGTGGTGGAGCTTCGCGACGACCGCGACCCGCCCGCCCTCCAGACCCTCGACAAGATGCAGCTCCCACAGCGGGATGCCGCGGTCGAGCGGCACGCTGATGATCCGGCCGACGAGGTCCTCGAGCTCCTTCTTCCCGCCCGGCCTCGGCAGCGCCTGGTGGACGATGTGGCGGCTCATGTCGATCGGCCGGTCGGCGACCCAGACGGGGTGGTTGAGCCGGAAGGGCACGTTGAGCACGCGACGGCCGAACGGCGGCAGCCGGTCGAGCCGGGCCAGGACCTCCTCGGCGAAGGTCTCGATGTCGATGCCTCCCGGCCGCTCGAGGATCGCGACCTTCACCGTGTGCATGTGCATCGACGGGGTCTCCATGTAGAGGTAGCCCGCGTCGACGCCCTCCATCCGCTCCACGTCGATCCCCGCTCAGCCCAGCACCGGGAAGCGGCGCTGCTCGGCGAGCTCGTCGAGGGCCTCCTGCATCCGGCGGCGTACTTCCTCGTCGACCGCGGCGACGTCCGGCTCGGCACCGAACTCACCCCACACGTCGATGGGGTCGAGCACCTGGGTCACGATCTTCGTCGGCAGCGGCAGGTTGGGCGGGAACGCGAAGGTCAGGCCGAACGGGAAGCCGAGCCCCACCGGCATGTAGTCGGTGCGCATGAACCGGTCGAGGCGCAGCCACTTCGCGAGGAGCTCGCCGCGCCACAGGAACAGCTGCTGCTCCTGGCCGCCGATGCTCACCACCGGCACGATCGGTACGTCGGCCTCGAGCGCGGTGCGGACGTAGCCCGTCCGGCCGGCGAAGTCGATGACGCTCTGCTTGAGCGTCGGCCGGAAGCTGTCGTAGTCGCCGCCCGGGAAGACGATCGTGACCGCGCCGCGCTTCAGCACTGCCGCGGCGTTCTCCCGGTTGGCCTCGACGAAGCCGGCGCGGCGCATGGTCGTCTCGATCGCGCCGGTGAAGAGCATGTCGTGGGCGAGGGTGTAGAGCGGCCGCTCGGGGCCGAACCGGTCGTGGAACGCGACCGCGATGATCGGCACGTCCATCGGCATCAGTCCACCCGAGTGGTTGCTCACGATGAGCACGCCGCCCTCGGCCGGCACCCGGTCGATGTCGCGGACCTCGCTGCGGAACCAGCGCTTCATCAGCAGCCGCAGCAGCGGCAGCACCTTCGCGACCAGGGCAGGGTCGCGCAGGTCGAGGTCGGTCTCCCGCAGTCTCTCCGGCAGCGTCTCGGGCAGCTCCTTCTCGGTCACCGGGCGTCCCCCTGGTCGGAGAGTGCCCGGGTCAGGGCGGCCAGCGCGAACGGGTTGGAGGCCATGCCGAGGTGGCTGCTCGGCACCGCCACGTTGCGGGCGGTCGCCGACTCCTCGACCCGGCAGCCCCGCCAGCCGACGATGCCGTCGGTCTTCGACCAGATCGCGGTCGTCGGCACCGGGAGCGGCCCGCGGAGCTCGTCGATGATCTTCTCGGCGCGCTCGGAGAGGCCGCGGCTGCGGCGCGCCCGCTCGAACAGCGGCGTGGTCCGGGTGCGCTCCCCCTCCGGTCGCCACGGAGAGCCGAGGGTCACCACGCTGCGGACCCGGGTCGGTCGCTGGTGGGCCACCCACCGGGCGAGCAGCCCGCCGAAGCTCCACCCCACCACGTCGATCGGGCGCCGCTCGACGTCGTGGACTGTGTCGAAGCGAGCCAGCACGCCGTCGAGCACCTCGTCGGTGAGGCCGTGGTTGGGACCGACGCCCCACGTGTAGGTCGTCCAGCCGCGCTGGTCGAGGTGGTCGCGCAGCCGGCCGGTGGCCCGGTCGGTCGCCCCGAAGCCCGGCAGCACGAGCACCGCCCGCCCCTGCCCCAGGTCGCAGCTGCGCCCGGGCAGCCGGTCGAGCAGCCGGTCGAGCACCCAGCTCGCGGCGTACTCCGAGGCGAACCTGGCGGGCTCGCCGGCGGTCAGCAGCCACGACGGCGGCGCGATGTCGGGGCGTGCCTCGGGGTCGTGGCCGATGCCCTGAGCGCGGAAGTCGTACACGGCTGCCTCCAGTCGTGGTCGTACTTCGAGTATGGCCACGGGCCGGCCAAAACTGCAACGTGTTCTAGTTCTCGTTGGGCTCGCCACCTGCTACACAGGCCGGGTGGGAGTCGTCGTGCGGCCGTTGGCAGAACCGGACCGAGAGCGGTGGGGCGAGCTCTACCGGGGCTACGCCGCCTTCTACGAGGTGCCGACACCAGACCTCGACCACCTGTGGCGGCGGATCACCGAGCTCGGCGACCTCGAGTGCCTGGTGGCCGAGCTCGACGGCGAGGTGGTCGGGCTGGCGCACGTGCGCGCGTTCGCCCGCCCCCTCGAGGGCGACTGGGGCGGGTTCCTCGACGACCTGTTCGTCGATCCCGAGCGCCGCGGCTGCGGCGCGGGAGAGGCGCTGCTCGAGCGGCTGCGCGCGTTGGCCCGGGAGCGCGGCTGGGGCGTCGTCACCTGGATCACCGCCGCCGACAACCGCGTCGCCCGCGGGCTCTACGACCGGCTGGCCGAGGCCCAGCCGTGGGTCACCTACGACCTGGACCCGTCGGTTCCGTCCGTCCGGCCGGACGAGCCGAGATCGGAATAGGAAGGGATTTACCGAACAGTTGCTCAACTGAAGGCTTTTTCAACTAACCTTTTGCTCGGATCACGGGTTCGGACGTCGATCAGGAGACACGTGGAGAAGTTCATCACCATCGCGGGGCTGACGCTCAGTGGTGTCTGGCTGGTCTTCCTGGCCCTGGTGGCGGTGTACGAGCGCTTCTGACGCGCCGATCCGCTCAGCAGCCGCGGTCCGCCTTGACGTCGGCGTTGGTCATCACCAGGTCGTCCGCGGGTGCGCTCACCCGACGGGCCTCGGCCGGCCCCGGCCGGTAGCTCACCGTGACCCGGAGCTGGCCCACGGTCGCCTCCGCATCGGGTGAGACGTCGCCCCCCGCCGCGCGTACGGCGCTGACCAGGTCGGTGCCGCGGAGCTCGACGTCGGTCACCACGCCGCCGGTGATCCGCACCCCGACCGGCACCGACGCGCCGTCGAGCTGGCTCGCGTCCAGCTGCAGCAGGCCGAGCGCGCCGGTGGTCAGCAGCTGCAGGCCGACTCGGAGCGGGACGTCGGCGGCGACCACGACCTTGTCACCGTCCTGGCCGACGAGCTGGTCCGGCGTGAGCGCACCTAGGAGCGTGACGTAGCCCGGTACGCCCGGGGTCATGGCCAGCAGCCCGCCCGGCACCTGCCCGGACCCGCTGCGCAGCCAGCACCCGGCGAGCGGCGGGGTCCAGGTCGAGAGCTGCAGGTAGAGGTCGTCGCCGACCGCTCGGACCTGCATCGAGCCCTTGATGTCGTCGCCGTGGGGCGGCTGCGAGCTGTCCAGCTGCTTGGGCGAGGTCGTCGTCGACTGCCACCCGAGGTGCTGGAACGCACGCCCCTTGGTCTCGATAGCCAGCGCCTTGCCGGAGTAGATGTCGTGGCGGAAGTCGATCACCGGACGGTCGACGAGCGGCCTGAGTGCGACCCGGAGCAGCTCCTTGAGCTCGTCGGGCCCGGTGCTGGCGGGCGACCCGCTGGGATCGGTCGCGTCGGCCGACGGGAAGGTCGACGCCGAGGGCGTCCCCGCCTCCGGCGCGGCCCCCGACTCGTCGCCTCCTCCACAGCCGGCGACCACGACGCCGAGCAGGGCCAGCGCCGGGAGCCCGCCGCGAAGTCGCACCCGACGACCGTAGGTCACCAGCAGGAGCGGCGGGCCCTCGGTCCGGCCTCAGACCGCGGCCTCCTCCGGCGCGGCGTATTCACCGGACTCGGTCGGCAGGCCGGCGGCCACCCAGTCCTGGATGCCGTCGCGGTACTTGCGGACGTCGGTGTAGCCCGCCCTGGTCAGCAGGTTGGCGACCGCCTGGCTGTTGGGGCACGCCGGATTGGAGCAGTAGGTCACGATCGGCGCGTCCTTGTCCGGCAGCAGGATCGGCGCCTGCGTGGCGACGTCGGCCTCGACCAGCGGGATCGCACCCGGAAGGTGCTGCTGCTCGAAGTAGATACCGCCGAGTGCGTCGACGACGGTGACAGCTCCCGCGTCGATGGCCCGCTCGAGGTCGTCGCGGCTGATCAGCTCGGTCATGGGAGTACTCCTTCATTAGTAGGTGCGTGCGCACGCAACTATATAGATATGTGCGTGCGCACGCAAGTTCGTTGTAGAGTCGACCGCGTGACCGGTCGCAGAAAGCTCGCCGCAGACGCCTGGGGGGCTCTGCTCCAGACCCACGCTGCGCTCGTACCGGCCCTGGACAAGGAGCTGGTCGGCCGGACCGGGCTGCCCCTGGCCTGGTACGACGTGCTCCTCGAGCTGGCCACCGAGCCCGAGGGCCGCCTGCGCATGACTGACCTCGCCGGACGCGTCGTCCTCAGCCGGACGCGGGTCAGCCGACTGGTGGACGAGCTGGTCGCGCGCGGCCTGGTGACCAGGCTCGACAACCCCGATGACCGACGCTCGGCCTACGCGGCGATCACGAAGGCCGGCGTCGCCGAGTTCCGCGCCTCCGCACCGGTCTACCTGCGAGCCATCGAACACCAGTTCGCGGCCAACCTGAGCGACGACGAGCTCGCCTCGCTGGCGAGGATCCTGGCCAAGATCGAGAAGCCTGCCCGCTGACGGGCCCGCGAGGACTGAGACGCAGAGCGATGTGACTCGCTCGTAGCCTCGCCGACGTGACAGTCTCGCGACGACGGTTCCGAGCGCGAGCCGTCGGGCTGGAGGATCACCGGGTGTTTGCTCGAGTTGCGATCGTCAACCGCGGCGAGGCCGCGATGCGGCTGATCCATGCCGTTCGGGACCTCAACGCCGAGCGTGACGCGGAGCCGATCCGCACGATCGCGCTCTACACGGACGAGGAGCGGACCGCGATGTTCGCGCGGGAGGCCGACGAGGCCTGGCCGCTGGGACCCGCCTCGGGGCGCCCCTACATCGACCTGGCGGTCCTCGAGCGGGTGCTGGTCGAGTGCGCGGCGGACGCGGTGTGGGTCGGCTGGGGATTCGTCGCAGAGGACCCAGCGTTCGCGGACCTGTGCCAGCGGCTCGGCATCACCTTCATCGGCCCGAGCGCGGAGGCGATGCGTCGCCTGGGCGACAAGATCGGCTCCAAGCTCCTGGCGGAGGAGGTCGGCGTACCGGTCGCGCCCTGGAGCCGCGGTGGCGTCGACACGCTCGAGGACGCACTGGCCGCCGCTGAGACGATCGGCTACCCGCTCATGCTCAAGGCGACCGCCGGCGGCGGCGGCCGCGGCATCCGCAGGGTCGACTCCGCGGCCGAGCTGGAGGACGCCTACCAGCGGACCCGCGACGAGGCCGAGCGCGCCTTCGGCAGCGGCGTGGTCTTCCTGGAGCGGCTGGTGACCGGGGCTCGCCACGTCGAGGTCCAGCTCATCGCCGACGGCCACGGCACGGCCTGGGCGGTCGGCGTACGCGACTGCACCGTGCAGCGGCGAAACCAGAAGGTGATCGAGGAGTCCGCCTCTCCCCTGCTGGACGCCGAGCAGACGGCCGAGCTCAAGGCGTCGGCCGAGCGGCTGGCGATCGCCGTCGGCTACGTCGGCGCCGGGACCGTGGAGTTCCTCTACCACCCGGGCGAGCGCAGCTTCGCGTTCCTGGAGGTCAACACCCGGCTCCAGGTCGAGCACCCGATCACCGAGCTGACCACCGACCTCGACCTGGTCAAGGCGCAGCTGCACGTCGCCTCCGGTGGCCGGCTGGAGGGAGCGAAGCCGCCCGAGAAGGGGCACGCTGTCGAGGCCCGGCTGAACGCCGAGGACCCCGACCGCGACTTCGCGCCATCGCCCGGGCGGATCGCCCTGCTCGAGCTGCCGTCGGGGCCCGGCATCCGGGTCGACACCGGCGTCGGCGAGGGCGACACCATCCCCGCCGACTTCGACTCGATGATCGCGAAGATCATCGCCTACGGCCGCACCCGCGACGAGGCGCTGGCGCGGCTGCGCCGCGCGATGGCGGAGACGACCGTCGTGATCGAGGGTGGCGCCACCAACAAGAGCTTCATCCTCGACCTGCTCGAGCAGCCCGAAGTCGTGGGACCCGGCCGGACGCGCGGGGGTCTGGGGGCGGAGCCCCCAGTGTGGTGTGACACGGCGTGGATCGACCGGGTCCGCGCGGAGGGGCGGCTCGTGGACCACGAGCACTCCGGGATCGCCGTGGTCGCCGCGGGCATCGAGGCCTACGAGGACGAGGAGCAGGTCGAGATCGCGCGGCTGCTCGAGAGCGCCCACGGGGGCCGGCCCCAGGTCCAGCACAAGGTCGGCCGGGCGGTCGACTTCAAGCTGCGCGGGGCGGCGTACAAGGTGGTCGTGCTGCAGACCGGCCCGCACCGGTTCCGGGTCTCCGTCGCGGCAGGGGCCACGACCCACGTGGTCGACGTCGACGTCGAGCGGCTCGACGAGTTCCACACCCGGCTGACGATCGGCGACCGGGCGCACCGCCTGGTGACCGCGACCCACGGGCCCGTCCACCTCGTGGAGGTCGACGGCGTCGCGCACCGGGTCAGCCGTGACGAGGGTGGCGTGCTGCGCTCGCCGGCCCCCGCGCTCGTGGTGGCCTCGCCCGTGGCCGCGGGCGACCTCGTCGACGCCGGCGCCGCCGTGCTGGTGCTCGAGAGCATGAAGATGGAGACGGTGCTGCGCTCGCCGTTCGCCGCCCGCGTCCGCGAGGTCCTGGTCGCCACCGGGAGCCAGGTCGAGACCGGCGCCCCGCTGGTCCGCCTCGAGCCTGTCACCGACGAGGCCGACCAGGCCGCCGCCGCTCCCGCGCAGGACGGCCCCGAGCTCGACCTGCCCCAGGTGGGCTCCGGCTCCACGGCTCAGCAGCGCGCCGCACGCGGCCGCGCGGACCTCGCCGCGATCTTCATGGGCTTCGACCTCGACCCGCAGAGCAACGGCAGCGTCATCGACGACTACCTCGCGGCTCGCGACGAGCTGGTCGCGGCCGGCGAGGACGTCGTGTCCGACGAGCTCGAGCTGCTCGGGCTGTTCGCCGACTTCGCCGAGCTGAGCCGCAACCGCCCCGTCGGTGAGGACCTGCAGACCGAGCTGCGGGTGCACAGCTCCAAGGAGCACTTCCACACCTACCTGCAGAGCCTGGACGTCGACCGCGGGGGTCTCCCCCAGCAGTTCCGCGACCGGCTGGCGAGGGTGCTCGCCCACTACGGCGTGACCGACTGGGACCGGACGCCGGCGCTGGAGGAGGCGGTGTTCCGGATCTTCCTGGCCCAGCAGCGCTCGGCCCCCGAGGTGCACCTGGCGACCGAGCTGCTGCAGCGCTGGATCGCCGAGCCGCCGCCCCGGGCGGAGCTGGCGGGCGAGGTGCGTGGCCTCCTCGAGCGCCTGGTCAGGTCCACCCAGCTGCGCTTCCCGGCGGTCGGCGACCTGGCCCGGAGCACCCGGTTCCGCTGGTTCGACCAGCCGCTGGTCGATGCCGAGCGGTCCAGCGTCCTGGCCGGCGTCCGCGACGAGGTCGCGGCCCTGGCGGCCGAGCCCGACGCCCCGGACCGGATCGCCCGGCTGGAGGCGCTGGCGGAGATCCCCGAGCAGATCGTCCGCTTCCTCGCGGAGCGGCTCGAGTCCGGCATCCCGGAGCGGGAGCCGATGCTCGAGGTGCTGCTGCGCCGTCACTACCGCGAGCACGACCTGCACGACCTGCGGTCCTTCGGGCGCGACGGCCGCCCGTTCGCGGTGGCCGACTACGTCCTCGACGACCGCCCGACCCGGGTGGTCTCCACCGTGGGCACCATGGCCGAGCTCGGCGACCCGGACAGCGCGCTGGTCAGGGCCGTGGGTGCCGAGATCGCCGGCCGCGAAGCCGGTCACGAGGCCGTGCTCGACCTCTACATGCACTGGCCCGCCGTCCCGGAGGCGCCCGAGGAGGCCAGCGCCGAGCTGGCCCGGGTCGTCGGTGCGCTGCCGTTCGCCCACGACGTACGCCGGGTCGCGGTGGCCGTCTGCCCGGGCGCGGGCAGGCCCGTCAACTACTTCACGTTCCGGCCGCTGCCCGACGACGGCATCGTCGAGGACGACCTGGTCCGCGGCGTACACCCCATGGTCGGCCGCCGGCTCGACCTGTGGCGGCTGCGCAACTTCGACGTCACCCGGATCGAGGCGCCCGAGGACGTGCTGCTCTACGAGTGCGTCGCCCGTGACAACCCCGCCGACCGGCGGCTCGTCGCGCTGGCCCAGGTCCGCCAGCTCGCCGTCGTCCGCGACGAGGAGGGCCGGGTCACCGGGCTGCCGCACGCGGAGCGGGCCGTGGAGAACTGCCTCGAGGCGATCCGCCGGGTCCGCGCGTCGCGCGGCACGGCCGGCAGCAGGCTCGACACCAACCACGTCTGGGTGCAGGTCTGGCCGATCGTCGAGGCCGACATCGAGCAGCTGACCACCCTGCAGGGCAAGATCACCCCGCTCACCGACGGCGCCGGCATCGAGGAGGTGCTGGCGCAGGGCCGGGTGATCGGCGCCGACGGCAACCCGACCCCGATCGCGATCCGGTTCCACGCCCGCCCCGGCGCCGGCGTCACAGCGTCCATCGAGGGGCCGCCGACCGAGCCGCTCAAGCCGCTCGACGAGTACGCCGGCAAGGTCGTGCGCGCCCGCCGCCGCGGCCTGGTCTACCCCTACGAGCTCGCGGGCGTGCTCACCGGCCCGGAGGGCGGCTTCGTCGAGCACGACCTCGACGACATGGGCGCGCTGGTGCCCGTGGACCGCTCACCCGGGCAGAACAAGGCCGGCATCCTGGTCGCGGTCGTCACCACCCCGACGCCGCTCCACCCCGAGGGTGTGACCCGGGTGGTGCTGTGCGGCGACCCGACCAAGGCCCTGGGGGCGGTCTCGGAGCCCGAGTGCACCCGGATCATCGCGGCCCTCGACCTCGCGGAGCGGATGGGAGTGCCGCTGGAGTGGTTCGCCCTCTCCGCGGGCGCCCGGATCTCGATGGACTCGGGCACCGAGAACATGGACTGGGTCGCGGCCGGGCTCAAGCGGATCATCGAGTTCACCCAGGCCGGCGGCGAGATCAACGTCGTCGTCGCGGGCATCAACGTCGGCGCGCAGCCCTACTGGAACGCCGAGGCGACGATGCTGATGCACACCAAGGGCATCTTGGTGATGACGCCGGACAGCGCGATGGTGCTGACCGGCAAGCAGTCGCTGGACTTCTCAGGCGGCGTCTCCGCCGAGGACAACTACGGCATCGGCGGCTACGACCGGGTGATGGGGCCCAATGGGCAGGCGCAGTACTGGGCGCCCGACCTGGCCGGCGCCATCGGCGTGCTGATGGCCCACTACGACCACACCTACGTCGTGCCCGGCGAGGCCCGACCGCGACGGGCCCCCACGGCCGACCCGGCCGACCGTGACGTCTCGTCGTTCCCGCACGAGTCGCCCGAGAGCGACTTCACCACCGTCGGCGAGATCTTCTCGGTCGCCGCCAACCCGGACCGTAAAAAGGCCTTCGACATCCGCACCGTGATGCGCGCCCTGGCCGACCAGGACCACCCCACGCTCGAGCGCTGGGCCGGGATGGCCGATGCGGACACCGCCGTGGTCCAGGACGCCCACCTCGGCGGCTACCCCGTCTGCCTGCTCGGGATCGAGTCGCGGCCGGTGCCGCGGCGCGGCTTCCCGCCCACCGACGGGCCGGACGTCTACACGGCGGGCACGCTCTTCCCGCGCTCGTCGAAGAAGGCGGCGCGGGCGATCAACGCCGCCAGCGGGAACCGCCCGCTCGTCGTACTGGCCAACCTGTCCGGCTTCGACGGCTCACCGGACTCGATGCGCAACCTGCAGCTGGAGTACGGCGCCGAGATCGGCCGTGCGATCGTCAACTTCGTCGGGCCGATCGTCTTCTGCGTCATCTCGCGCTACCACGGCGGCGCCTTCGTGGTCTTCTCCAAGGCGCTGAACCCGAACATGACCGTGCTCGCCCTCGAGGGGTCCTACGCCTCCGTCATCGGCGGCGCCCCGGCGGCCGCGGTGGTGTTCGCCGGCGAGGTCGAGAAACGTACGTCGGCCGACCCACGCGTCCACGACCTCGAGGCCCGGATCGCCGAGGCCACGGGCCCCGATCGCAGCCGCCTGGTCGTCGAGCTCGCCGACCTGCGGGCCACGGTGCGGCCGGAGAAGATCGGCGAGGTCGCGGCCGAGTTCGACGGCGTCCACGACATCCACCGCGCCGTCCGGGTCGGGTCCGTCGACGAGGTCATCTCGGTCTCGCGGCTCCGGCCACGCGTGATCGAGGCGATCGAGCGGGGCCTCTCGGCGGCGAGGGGGACGGGCCCAGCTGACTAGCCGTCAGGCCGACGCCTGCTGACTGAGCATGCGGTGGGCGAGCTCGAGCCGGGCCTGCGCGTGGCTCTCGAGCAGGCGCCCACCGGCCTCGAGGGTGGCCAGACCGTGCAGCGTCGACCAGGCCACCTCGGCGAGGGTGGGCACCGGGTGCGGGGATCCCAGGTTAACCTGGGATCCCTGAACTTCTGGGGCGTTGCAACGGCCGAGAAGTTCAGGGACTGCCCCAGAAGTCCGCACCCGAGTCGAACCGGCGTAGGCGTAAGCCGACGGACCTACAGTCCGGCCGACGCGTGCTGCTGACCTGCAAGAACGAAACGTCAGCCGAACCTCGGTGCGTACGACCCGCAGCGTCTCGACGGTGCCGAGGTCCATCTAGGACACGCCCTAGTTGTGATGTCCAGGGACGTTGGTCAGCCGGGTGATCGGTGGTCTGCCTCCGATGGCGGAGTGGGCGCGGTGGTGATTGTAGAAGTGGAGCCAC